>Ga0335085_10000614_pt1 | contig 95577 bp, 80 predicted proteins | sample Lox_Sample_45_FD_206712 | JGI IMG/M metagenome (GOLD analysis project Ga0335085, IMG submission 206712) | Soil microbial communities from Loxahatchee National Wildlife Refuge, Florida, United States - Lox_Sample_4.5 | ecosystem: Environmental > Terrestrial > Soil > Wetlands | place: USA...
GGCCGGCGCCCGCGGCGCCGGCCGCCCCCGCCCCCTTCCCCGCCCCCCGGGCCGCAAGCAGATCGAAAGGGTGCTCGAGCGCCTCCGCCGCGATCCCGTGTTCCACGAGACGTTTGCGGGACGTCGTCTCACCGCCACCCCGCGCTTCGTCCGACTTTCACCTTCCAAGAAGAAAACCACCGAAACGGCCTGATTCGCCGCAACGGGCGACGACCTGGCTCCGGCCCCCGGGCTCGAGGCCCCCTTGGTAGACTTCCGCGGGTGGCACTCGCGTACGACCAACGGTACGGCCCCGCCGACATCGCGCGGCGGGTGGCGGACGTCGGGCGGCGGATCGGTCACGACTACCCGGAAGGTCCCATCGTCCTCATCGGAGTCCTGAAGGGAGCCGGGTTCTTCGTGGCGGACCTCGCCCGGGCGGTGCCCCGCCCGGTGCGCTGCGAGTACATCGACGTGCTGCGCGACGGCGAGGACGAGAAGGTCGTCAACTACCACTTCCTCGCGCCCTTCGACGTCAAGGGGTCGCACCTCATCATTCTCAAGGACGTCATCCGGAGCGGAATCGTCGAGAGCTGGCTCCTCTCGCAGCTCCGGGAAGAAAACCCGCGGTCCGTGCGTTTCGCCTGTGTGGTGGACCGCCCGCAGGAACGCAAGAGCTCGCTGCTCGCCGATTACGTGCTGTTCCCGTCCGAGGAGGGAGTCCTCGTCGGCTACGGCATGGAGTACCAGCGGGAAGGTGGGAACTTCCCCTTCATCGCGCAGGTCCGGACCGAGGAGGGTGAGTCGCCGTTCGAGACGAGCGGCGAGATCGCCCAGCGGACGCGCCGGTGACGCGCGTGAGCCGCGTGAGACCGCTCCACGTCAGGAACGAAGCCGGGGGCATTTCAAGGTGAACACGACCGTCAAGAACATCCTGCTGTGGATGGTCATCCTCGTGGTGATCCTCCTCCTCTTCCGCGTCGTCGACGTCGGCCGCTCGAACACGGCGACCGTCTCCTTCACCGAGTTCATGGAGATGGTGAAGAAGGGCGACATCGAGAAGGTCACGATCCGGGGCCAGGAGATCCGCGGCTTCAAGAAGGGCGCCGTCGAGGGCCGCGAGCCCGGCGTGCGGACGTACGCGCCGGTCTACAACGACCTCACGTCCGACCTCATGAAGGCCGGCGTCAAGATCACGGCCGAGGAGCCGCGCGAGGGCTCGTTCCTCGTCATCCTCCTCCAGTGGGCCCCGATCCTGTTCCTGATCGGGCTCTGGATCTTCATCATGAGGCAGATGCAGACGGGCGGGAACCGCGCGATGGCCTTCGGGAAGTCCCGCGCGAAGCTCCTGACGCCGAACCAGAAGAAGGTGACGTTCAAGGACGTCGCGGGCTGCGAGGAAGCGAAGGAAGAGCTCGCGGAGATCATCGACTTCCTCAAGGAGCCCGGGAAGTTCCAGAAGCTCGGCGGAAAGATCCCGAAGGGCGTCCTCATGATGGGCCCGCCCGGGACGGGCAAGACGCTCCTCGCGCGCGCCGTCGCGGGCGAGGCGAACGTGCCGTTCTTCTCGATCTCGGGCTCGGACTTCGTCGAGATGTTCGTCGGCGTCGGCGCGAGCCGCGTGCGCGACCTCTTCGAGCAGGGGAAGAAGAACGCCCCCTGCATCATCTTCATCGACGAGATCGACGCGGTCGGCCGCCACCGCGGCGCCGGCCTCGGCGGCGGCCACGACGAGAGGGAGCAGACGCTGAACGCGCTCCTCGTCGAGATGGACGGCTTCGAGGGCAACGACGGCGTCATCCTCGTCGCCGCGACGAACCGCCCCGACGTCCTCGACCCGGCCCTCCTCCGCCCCGGCCGCTTCGACCGCCGCGTCGTCGTGGACCGCCCGGACGTGAAGGGCCGCGAGGGCATCCTCAAGGTCCACTCGAAGAACATCCCGATGTCCGACGACGTCGACCTCTCGGTCGTCGCCCGGGGGACGCCGGGCTTCGCCGGCGCCGACCTCGCGAACCTCGTGAACGAGGCCGCGCTCGCGGCCGCGCGCGTCGACAAGAAGAAGGTCGACATGTCCGACTTCAACTACGCCAAGGACAAGGTCCTCATGGGCGCGGAGCGGAAGTCGATGGTCATGTCGGACGAGGAGAAGCGCGTCACCGCGTACCACGAGGGCGGCCACGCGCTCATCGCCGCCTTCGAGGAGCACACGGACCCGCTCCACAAGGTCACGATCATCCCGCGCGGCCGGGCGCTCGGCCTCACGCAGCAGCTCCCGCTCGAGGACAAGTACACCTACTCGAAGGAGTACATCGAGGCCGAGCTGGCCGTCATGATGGGCGGGCGCCTCGCCGAGGAGGTCTGCATCGGCAAGGTCACGACGGGCGCCTCGAACGACTTCGAGAAGGCCACGGAGATGGCGCGCCGCATGGTGTGCGAGTGGGGCATGAGCGAGCTCGGACCGATGTCGTTCGGCAGGCCCGAGGGCGAGGTCTTCCTCGGCCGCGACTTCACCCGCCAGCCCGACTACTCCGAGGACACGGCGCGCAAGATCGACGACGAGGTCAACCGCATCGTCGTCGCGTCCTACGCGCGTGGCAAGAAGATCATCATCGAGCATCGCGCCGCCCTCGAGGAGATCGCGAAACAGCTCCTCGAGAAGGAGTCCCTCGACGGCGAGGACATCTACGCGATCATCAAGCGCGTCACGGGACACGAGGTCGCCAAGAAGCCGCCCGTGAAGCCCGAGCCGCCCAAGCCCACCGCGCCCGCCACCGTCACCCAGAAGGACGAGGGCGCCGCGCCGGCGGGAGGGCTGATCCCCGTTCCGGCCTGATCAGCGCGGCGCCGAACGAGACGCGAGCGCTCCCGCCGGCGTCGTGAACGTGCGGCCCGCGAGGGCCGGATGCGTCGCGAGCCGCTCGAGGTTTTCGAGGAGGCGGGCCCGCCCCTCGGGGCCGGCGGCGTCTCCCGTCCTCGCGACGCTCACGACGACCGGCTCGCTCTCGAGGAGGCCGTCGAGCAGATGGCCGATCCAGCGCGGATGGAGACCGAGGTTCAGGGCGCAGAACTCGTGCCGCGGGTCCGCTTCCGCGGGCCGGGCGGGGCCGTTGACGCAGCCCGTGCTCACCGGGAGCATCCAGAGCCGCCGGCGAAAGAGCCCGCGTCCGGGGACGAGGAAGTCCGAGCGCGACGGCCGGTACGGGAAGCGCGGCGCCCGGCGGTAGTCCGGGAGCGCCCCCGTGCTGCGCTCGGCCGGCACCATGCCGGGTACGGAGGCCACCCCGGGCTCCACCGTCAGGTCGTAGCGCACGCCGAGGCGCGCGAGCCGGGCGACCACCCGGTCGCTCAGCCAGCGGTCGCCGAACCGGAAGGCGCGCGGCGGGCGCCCCCACGCGGAGCGGAACGCCGCGACCGACTCGTCCACGCAGCGCGCGGTCCAGCGCTCCGCCCCGTGGTCCGACACCCAGCGCCCCGTCTCCTCCTCCCAGCGGAACGCGTGCGTGTGGAGCCCGAGAACGTCGCCTTCGGCGGCGAGGGCCTCGAGCTCGCGGCCGAAGCGCCTCGTCACCCAGTCGGCGCTCCCGTAGACCGCGGCGATCTGCGGGTCCATGCGGAGAAACCAGTTCAGCGTGACGCGGCGGCCCGTGCGGGCCGCGAGACGGGGACGCAGCTCCTCCATCCAGGCGTGGACGCGGCGGAACCCCTCCCACTCGTCGCGGCGCGACGGATCGAGCTCGCGGACGTCCGGCTCGACGTCGATCGTGAGAACGAAGGGTCTCGGCTGCAAGGGACGGAGCCTAGCACCGCGGGACCCGCTCCCGGCGCCGGTCCGATAATCGCCCCGTGACGTTCCACATCCCGCTGACCTCGGGCCGCGCGCTCGCGCTCGGGCCCCTGCCGGGCGTCATGGCCATCCTGAACGTCACCCCCGACTCCTTCAGCGACGGCGGGCGCTTCGCGGACGCGGACGCCGCGGCCGAGACGGGCGCCCGCTACGCGGACCTCGGCGCGGTGATCGTGGACGTGGGCGGAGAGAGCACACGACCGAGAGGCTCCGCTTACGGAGAGGGCGCGAGGGAGATTTTCTTAGAAGGTGAATTGAGCCGCGTGCTGCCCGTCATCTCGCGTCTTCGTGGGCTGCGTCCGTCGATTCCGATTTCCATCGACACGCGGCGCGTCGAGGTGGCGCGCGCCGCGCTCGACGCGGGGGCGGACGTCGTCAACGTGGTGACCGGCCTGGACGTCCATGAGGACCTCCTCGAGCTCGTCGCAAACCGTGGCGCGGCCATCGTGCTCAACCATTGCCGAGGCACCCCCTCTTCCACCTTCGAAGAATCTTCTTTCAGCGACGTGGTGGGCGAAGTGGGCGCCGATCTGAGCGCCGCGCGCACCCGCGCTCTCTCCTCCCGTCTCCCGGCAGAAAATATTCTCCTGGATCCCGGTCTCGGGTTCGGCAAGACACCCGCCCAGAACTTCGCCCTCCTCGGCGCGCTCGACCGCCTCGCGCCGCCGGACGCGCCTCTCGTCGTCGGCGCCTCGCGCAAGGCGTTCCTCGGGACCGTCGCGGGCGCGCCGGTCGGCGACCGCCTTCCCGAGTCCCTCGCGGCCGCCGCGATCTCGGCGCGCGCCGCGCGGACCCGGCCGGTCCTCGTCCGGGTCCACGACGTGGCCGAGACGCTGCGCTTTCTCGCGGCCCTCGGCCGCGCCGGCGACCGCGCGCTCACGTAACATCGCGCGCGATGCGCACGCTGTTCGGCACCGACGGCATCCGCGGCAGGGCGGGCGAGCCGCCGCTCGACGCCGCGACGGTCTCGCGCGTCGGGGCGGCCCTCGCCGCGTCGCTCGGCCGCCCGGATCCCTCGGTCGTCGTCGGCTGCGACACGCGCGAGTCGTCGGACGGCATCGTGCGGGCGCTCGCCGGCGGGCTCGCGCGCGCGGGAGCCGTCGTCCGTTTCGCGGGCGTCGTCCCGACGCCGGCGGTCGCGTGGCTCGCGAAAGAGCTCGGCGCCGACGCGGGCGTCGTCGTCTCGGCTTCGCACAATCCGTGGAGGGACAACGGCGTCAAGATCTTCTCGCGGGAGGGGCGCAAGCTCCCCGACGAGGTCGAGCTCGAGATCGAGCGCCACATCGACGAGGCCGAGAGCGCGCCCCCGTCGGAGACGCCCGTCGAGCCGGACCTCGCCCGCGCCTACGTCGACCACCTCGTCTCGACCCTCCCCCACGGCCTCGAGGGCCTGAGGGTCGTGATCGACGCGGCGAACGGGGCGGCGTTCGAGGCGGCGCCCGCAGCGTTCCGCGCCGCGGGCGCGACCGTGGCCGCGTATCACGTCGCGCCCGACGGGCGCAACATCAACGAACGGAGCGGGGCGCTCCATCCAGAAGCGATGCGCGCGGCCGTCCGCGAGGAAGGCGCCGACCTCGGCATCGCCCTCGACGGGGACGCGGACCGGATCATCGTCGCCGACGACTCGGGGGCGCTCCTGGACGGCGACGACGTCCTGTTCCTCTGGACGCTCGAGATGGAGCGCGAGGGCCGCAAGCCCTCGGCCGTCGTCGGCACGGTCATGTCGAACTGGGGCCTCGAGAACGCGCTCCGGGACCGCGGCGTCGCGCTCGTCCGCGCGGCGGTCGGCGACCGGTACGTCGTCGAGGAGATGGAGCGGTCGGGGGCGCTCCTGGGCGGCGAGCCGTCCGGGCACCTCATCCGCGCCGACCTCTCGACGACCGGCGACGGCGTGCTCACGGGCCTCCATCTCGCCTCGCTCCTCGCGGCCTCGGGAAAGAAGCTCTCGGCCCAGCCCCGCTTCGTCCACACGCCGCAGGTCCTCCGCAACGTCCGCGTCCGGCGCCGCGTCCCCTTCGACGAGATTCCGGGCTTCGCGCCCGTCTGGCGTGCCGCGGAGGAGAAGATGTCGGGGATCGGCCGCATCCTCCTGCGCTATTCCGGAACGGAGGCGCTCGCGCGCGTGATGGTCGAAGGCGCCGACGCCGCGCTCGTCGACGCCGTCGCGTCGGACCTCGCTTTCGCCCTGCGCGAGAGCCTCGGCACGTGAGCGGCCTCCCCCTCGAGCCGTCCGCCGCGCAGCTGCGGGCCCTCCTCGACGAGACCGTGCGGCGCGTCGCGCACCACGTCGGATCGCTCGCCGCCCAGCCCGCCGACGGGACGGCCGGCGCCGCGGCCATCGCGCGCGCTCTCATCGAGCGCGAGCCGCCCGAGCACGGCGCGGACGCGGGCCCGCTGCTGGATCTCCTCTTCGACCGGGCGATCCCCGCGAGCTTCAACAACGCGGGGCCGGGCTTCCTCGCGTACATCCCGGGCGGCGGCCAGCCGTACGCGGCCGCCGCGGACCTCGTCTCCGCCGCCGTCAACCGCTACACGGGCGTCTTCGCGCCCGCGCCCGCGCTCGTCCAGCTCGAGACGAACGTGATCCGCTGGTTCGTCCGCGCCGTCGGCTACCCCGCGGACGCCGGTGGGTTCCTGACGTCCGGCGGCTCTCTCGCGAACTTCTCGGCGGTCGTCGCGGCGCGGCACGAGAAGCTCCCCGAAGACTTCCTGAAGGGCACGCTCTACGTCTCGGACCAGGGCCACCACTGCATCCGCAAGGCGGCGCTCCTCGCGGGCTTCCCGGCCGCGAACGTGCGCGAGATCCCGTCCGACGCGGCGTTCCGGATGCGCCTCGACGCCCTGGCGGCGCGCGTCGCCGCCGACCGCGCCGGAGGCTTCACGCCGTTCCTCGTCGTCGCGAGCGCGGGCACGACGAACACGGGCGCGGTGGACGATCTCGACGCGCTCGCGGACTTCGCGGCGAAGGAATCCCTCTGGCTGCACGCAGACGCCGCGTACGGGGGGTTCTTCGCGCTGACGGAGCGCGGCCGCGCGAGTCTCGCGGGACTCCCGCGCGCCGACTCGATCGTCCTCGATCCGCACAAGGGCCTCTTCATGCCGTACGGCTCGGGCTGCCTCCTCGTGAGGGACCCGGGCGCGCTGCGCCGCTCGCACAGCGTCCAGGCGGACTACATGCCGGGCATGCAGGACGACGCGGACTCGGTCGACTTCTGCGAGATTTCTCCCGAGCTGTCCCGCAACTTCCGCGGCCTCTCCGTCTGGCTCGCCGTGAAGCTGTGCGGGCTCGCGGCGTTCCGCGCGTCGCTCGACGAAAAGCTCGACCTCGCCCGCGAGGCCGCCGACGCCGTGCGGGCGATCCCGGGCATGAGGATCGTCGCCGAACCGCAGCTCTCGCTTTTCGCGTTCCGGCTCGCGCCGGAGGGGGCGTCGCTCGAGGAATCGAACCGCCTGAGCCGCGCGCTCATGGCCCGCGTGAACGCCCGGCAGCGCGTGCTCCTGACGAGCACGCTCCTCGGGGACGCGCTCGCGATCCGCATGTGCATCTTGAGCTTCCGGACCCATCGAGATCGCATCGGCATGGCCCTGGACGACCTGCGGGAGGCCGCCGCGGCGCTCGCGGGGGAATAAAACGGGCTCGAAACGACTAACAGGAGCGTGGAATTGACCCGACGCCGCCTGATCCTCCTCGTCTCCCTCCCCGTCCTCGCGGCGGGCGCCGTCCTGGTCGCCCGGCCGCAGGGCGCCTCGAAAGGAGCGCCGATGCCTTCGTCCGCTTCGCCCGACGCCGCCCCCGAGCGCCCCGACCGCATCGTCAAGACCAACGCGGAATGGAAGAAGATCCTGACGCCCGAGCAGTACTACGTCACGCGCCAGAAGGGCACGGAGCGTGCGTTCACCGGGCCCAACTGGGACAACCACGCGAAGGGCACGTACGACTGCGTCTGCTGCGGCCTGCCGCTCTTCTCCTCGGACACGAAGTTCGAGTCCGGGACCGGCTGGCCCAGCTTCTGGCAGCCCATCGCGCCGGACGCCGTGCGCGAGGTGAGCGACCGTACCTTCTTCATGGTGCGCACGGAGGTCCAGTGCGCGCGCTGCGGCGCCCACCTCGGCCACGTCTTCGACGACGGCCCGAAGCCGACGGGCCTGCGCTACTGCATGAACGGAACGGCCATGAAGTTCATCCCGGCGAAGTGACCGCCGCCCGTTGGCAGCCGACGGGGACCTGAGACAAAATCTCGCCGGGGCTTCGAATGATCGCGAGCAAGACGACGCTCTTCCTCGCAGCAGAGTGCTTTCTGCTGTTCGCGGTGTGTCCGGCGTCGGCTCAGATCGCGGCTCTTGGAAAAGGGTGGTTGTTGGATTCAGCAGGGAGCATCACTTCGGCGCCGGGTGAGGTGATTTCCGGCAAGAACTCGATCAAGGGATCGTATTCGGGGTCGGATTCGTTCACGCCATTCCTGTCTACGAACCCGACGTTCCTCCATTTCGCGCCGAACCAGACCTATACGATCGCCGTCTCGTACCGGCTTCTCGTCGCCAGTTCGGCGGGTTTTGATTTCGGCTTCTTCTCGTCGAAGGGCGGTGTCGCCGGCCAGCTGGTGCCGTCTGGACATATCAACGGAGCGGCCGGAGCCTCCGGCACGGCTACTGTGACGACGACACTTCCGAACTACTCCGACTACGAGGTCCAATTCAAGGTCGTCGGAACGGGCACGATCGTCGTCGACGATATCCGGATCACCGATAGTGCCGGGCGCTTGGTCGCGACGGAGAACGCCGAGGGTCCCGCGCTGGTCTCTACGGGCCCTCTCAACTTCCAGCTCACCGACGCGATGGCGCTGTTGACCGAGGCGGACGCGCTTGTCGTGGGGGCAGCAGCGAAGGACCTCGACGGCGATGGGTATCCGGAAGTGCTCCTCACGGTCGAGAGCCCGCGCCCCTGCAACGTTCCTTTGCGGAACCCCTGGGTCGTCGAATCGCACGGGCGGATGAGGATCGCGACATCCGATTACTTCCCGGAAGGTGCGCCGACCCTCAAGTGTTCGGGGATGATCCTCTTCGCCGACATCAACGGCGACGGGTTGCAGGACATAGTCTTCTCGGAAGAGGGTTCGGACCCGACCGGGCCAGGAGGGCGGATCGGCGTCGCGCTGAATCTCGGCGGGGGCAAGTATCGCGACGTGTCGGCACTCATTCCGGAGGATCAATGGGACGACCGCGCGGGCTCGATCGCGGTGGGCGACGTGTACGGCGACGGCCGCGTTGAGATCGTCCTCCCCGACTCGAACGACGGCGCCAATACAGCCCTCCTGCGCTGGAACGGGAACGGCTTCGACGAGATCCGGAACTGGGTCCCGTTGTCGCTTTGGAAGGACTATCCCTCGTATCTGAAACAGCAGAGCTCGATGGTGATGAGCGACTTCGATCAAGACGGCCGGCAGGACCTGCTCGTGGGCGGACAGGATCACAATCCCAATTTTCAAATCCTCTACGGCGGGCCGGGCGGGTTCACGTCTGGTTCGCTCGTCACGTTGCCGGACGGCCCGTTCGGGCACAACCTCGGGGGCCCCATCACGGCGCCTGTCTTTCCGACGACAGCGGAAGTCATTCCGGTCCTCGTGGCGGATTTCAACAACGATGGGCGGCCCGACATCTTCGCGATCGAGCGACAGGAGATCCTCTACCAGCCGGGCGTGTACACGGATACGAACGACCCCGGTTACGCCTACATCCGCGCCAACGGCGGATGGGTCGTCACGGACTCCACGTTCCAGCTTCTTGCAAACGCCGGCTCACGCCGGTTCACGGAAGTGAAGTCGGCGCCGACGTGGGTCAATCTCGGGAGACGCGAATTCACCAACCTGTACGCCGTCGACATGAACAACGACGGCTTTCTCGACGTCGTCGGCCTGTATCAGACGGACCCGTATGCGGGCGTTGGAACCATATGGGGAACGACGCTGTTCCTCAACGACGGCACCGGCGCGTTTCAGATCGTCGACGGATCGGAGGTGCTCGCCGCGGTCACGACGACGCCGTCGAACGGCCAGCTCTGGAATCTGGGCGCGTTCGTCCCGACAGTCGTGAATCGACAGCGCACGGAAGGCATCGTCTACGAGTCGGTCGGCGGCTGCGGCGGGCCGGGCTTCTGCCCGGCGACGGGCCTCAACCTGTACAAGGTCGTCGCCGACGGATCGCTCGGCACCGGGCCGAACTTCGTCGATCCCGCTTCACTGGGCGTGCCGGGCTTCAACGAGTTCTATTACCTGCGGCACTATCCGGATGCCGCGGCAGCCGTTCAGGCGGGGCAGTATCCCAGCGGCCTCGCGCACTATCTCGCCGCAGGCAAGGCAAAGGGTTATCTGCCTCATGCGCCGCTCGGCCTCGGCCACCTACACGTTGATCCGGGGCCGCCGGTCGCCGCAAAACGGCGCGGGTAGTGGCGTCCGGCCGCGACCGCACTCTCTATTCCGGCGACACGACCTCGTGCAGGTGCTCGCGCGCGGCGTCCGCGCGTCGGGCCATGTCGGCCGCGAGCGCCGACAGCAGGCCGGGCAGGTGGAGCGCGTTCGGGACGAACCGCACGTAGCAGAGCCGCGGCGCGCCCGAGAGCGCGCCGAAGGCGAACGAGGCGTCCGGGGACTCGATCGTCCACGCGCCCGTCGCGTCGATCGCGAACGGCACCTCGCGCTCCTTCGCGTTGAGGTTGAGGGCGACGTCGGCCGTCGCCGGCGCCGCGTCCGCCGGGAGGAAGAGGCGCAGGAAGACGCCGGTCCCCATCTCGGGGTGGCGCTCGGCGTGGCGCCCCTGCAGGAGCGCGGACGCGCGAGGCCCGAGGGGATGGGTACCCTCGAGGGGGTCGAGGAACGGGAGGCGGGCGTCGAGGCCGCGCGGCGAGGCTTCCGCGCGGGCGCCGAAGGGCTGGAGAGCGGCGGCGGCGCCGATCCAGTCGGACGGATCCGTGAAGCGCGACGCCTTCGCGCCCTCGGGCGCGATCCGGGCCCTGAGGAGCTCGAGCATGCCGTCGGGGTGCGGGCGCGCGCCGGAGCGCGGGTGTTCGCTGGTGGCGGCCGGCAGGCCGAGCTCGTCCTCGAGCCCCTCGCGCCCACCCTCGGCGTAGATCGCCTGCAGGGCCGCCGATGCCGAGAGGAAGCCGAGGGCGACGGGCGCGGTCTCCTTCGTGACGAGCACCGCCGACCACAGGCGCACGACGCCGTCTTCGCGGTCGACGACGAGGCTCGAGAGCGGCGGGTAACGCAGGAGGTCCGCGAGGACGCCCGCCTGCCGGAGGGTGATCGCCTCGGCGAAGAGGACGTCGGTCTCGACGTGGACGCGCGAGCCCGCCGCGTCATTCTCGCCGACGGCCTCCTCGGCTCTCACGCGCTGGACCACGCGGTGGGGCCACCACGAGAACGAGCGGTCGTCGCGAAGTGCCCACGCGTCGTCGATGAGGAGGCGCGCGAAGAGGTCGTCGACGAACCGGGGGCCGGGATCGGGGTTCATTCCCCTTCTCCCCCCGGCAGCGGACGCGCGACGATGACGTACTCGGCCACGGGCCGCCCGCCGACGAGGTGCTCGGAGATGATCCGTTCGAGGACCGGCGGGTCGCAGGAGTGGTACCACGTGCCCTCGGGATACACGAGCGCGATCGGCCCGCCCGCGCAGACGCGCAGGCAGTTCGTCTTCGTGCGCTGCACACCGCCGCCCTCGGAGAGGCCCAGCTCCTTGAGGCGGCCCTTGAGGTACTCCCACGCCGCGAGCCCGCGCTCCCTGTCGCAGCACTTCGGCTTCGTCTGGTCGCAGCAGAGGAAGACGTGTCGCCGCGCCTCGGGGATCCCGAACGAGCGGGCGATCCCGGCCAGCGTCTCGGGCGGCTCGTCGCGGCCTTCCATGGCGGGGAAGGATAATCCCGGCATGAGAATCTTCGTCACGGGCGCCACCGGCCACGTCGGCTTCCGCGTCGCGACCGCGCTGCGACGCCGCGGCCATTCGGTCCTCGGCCTCTCACGGACGGACGCGGGCGCCGCGCGCCTCGAGCGCCACGAGATCCACGCCGTCCGCGGCACCCTGCAGGACCCCGGGACGTGGAAGGGAGCGGAGGACTGCTCCACGCTCGTCCACGCGGCCGCCGATTACACGACGGACACGATGGCGCTCGACCGGGCGGCCGTGAACGCCCTTCTGTCCCTCGCGGGGCGGGGCACCGGCCCGAAGACGGTCGCCTACACGAGCGGCGTCTGGGTCTACGGGTCGACCGGCGACGCGCTCGCCGACGAGACCTCGCCGCTCGCGCCGCTCCCCATGAGCCTCGCGAGGGTCGAGACCGAGAAGGCCGTCCTCGGGGCGCGCGGCGTGAAGGGGCTCGTCCTGCGCCCCGGCTGCGTCTACGGCTACGGCGGTAGCCTCACCGCGCCCTGGTTCGCGGGCGCGGCCGCCGGGAAGATCGAGGTCGTGGGCGACGGATCGAACCGCTGGGCGACCGTCCACGCGGACGACTGCGCGGAAGCCTACGCCCGCACCGTCGAGAGCGGCCGCGCCGGCGAGGTCTTCAACGTGACGGATCGCTCGCGGGCTCCCCTGCGCCGCCTCGTCATCGCGGCCGTCCGGGCGGCCGGCTTCGGCGGCGAGATCCGCTGGATCCCGCTCGCCGAGGCCCGGACGACGATGGGTGATTTTGCGACGGCGCTCGCCTTCGATCAGCACGTCGATTCGCGCAAGGCCGTCCACCAGCTCGGCTGGCAGCCGTCGCACGGCGGATTCGAGGACGAGGCCGCGACGTACTACGCCTCGTGGAAGGCGGCGCGGGACTGAAGGCCCCGCCGTCCGGTCGAAGCGCGATGCCCACGGACCTGTCGCCCCGAGACCGGGCCGCGATCGAGGCCCACGGGCTGACCGTCGCCGAGGTCGAGCGCCAGCTCGCGCTCCTCAGGCGCCCGCCCGCGCGGCTGCGCCTCGTGCGTCCCGCCACCGCGGGCGACGGCGTCCGGCGCGTCGAGGCCGGCGAGCACGCGGCACTCCTCGCCCTCGCCGACGAGGCCGCGCGCGCCGGGCGCCTCACGAAGTTCGTGCCCGCGTCCGGCGCGGCGAGCCGGATGTTCGCGTTCCTCGCACCGGGAAGCCCGGAGACTCCGGAGAAGAGAATTTTCTCAGAAAGTGTGGACGCGTTTGCCTTCGCCGGAGATCTCGACTTCGACCGACTCGCCGCGACACCCAAGGGCCTCCTGCCCTTTCACGTGTATCCGGACGGGCCACGCACCGCTTTCGAAGAACATCTTTACGAGGCCGCGGCCACCGTGCGCGACGTGTCGGGGCTGTGCCGGGTCCATTTCACGGTCTCTCCTCTCCACCGATCCGCCTTCGAGGAGACGCTCGGGGAGGTGAGGGAGCGCGTGGAACGCGCGACCGGCGCCCGCTTCGAGGTCTCCTTCTCCGAACAGGCGCCCTCGACCGACACGATCGCCGCGGATCTCGCGGGCGGGCCCTATCGAACGTCGGCGGGCTCGCTGCTGTTCCGTCCCGGCGGCCACGGCGCGCTCCTCCCGAACCTCGGCGCCCTCGCCCGCGCGGGCGCCGACGTCGTCCTCGTGAAGAACATCGACAACGTCGTCCCGGACGCGCGCCGGGGCCCCACCCTCCTCTGGAAGCGCCTCCTGACCGGCCTCCTCGTGAAGCTCGAGCGCTCGAGCCGCCGCGAGAGGCCCATCCGCGTGGCCGGCGTCGTGCGCAACGAGGGCGAGCCCGGAGGCGGCCCGTTCTGGGTGGCGGGCCCGCGCGGACCGAGCCTCCAGATCGTCGAATCGGCCGAAGTGGACACGCGCGACCCCGCTCAGGCCGCCCTCTGGAAATCCGCCACTCACTTCAATCCCGTGGATCTCGTCTGTTCGCTCCGGGACGTCGGCGGGAGGCCGTTCGACCTGCCCCTCTTCGTGGACGAGGAGGCCGTCTTCGTGGCGGAGAAATTCCACGAGGGAAAGCCGCTCAAGGCACTGGAGAGGCCGGGCTTATGGAACGGCGCCATGGCCCTCTGGAAGACCTGTTTCGTGGAAGTGCCGAAGGAGACGTTCGCGCCGGTCAAGACGGCGCTCGACCTCCTCCGGCCCGACCACCGCGCTTGAACGGCGCGTAAAACCGGCCGCTTCACCCCGCGGGCGTATCCTTCCGCTCCCGCCCGGGGGACCCCGCCATGTTCCACAACGAACCCCGCCCGAAACGCCGACGCAAGCTCACGCTGGTCGAGGCGGAGGCGTCCGCCGCGCCGCCGGCCGCGAGCCCCGCGCCCGGCCTGCCGCTCCTGAACCGCGAGCTCCAGTGGCTCGCCTTCAACGAGCGGGTCCTCGACGAGGCGTTCGACGAGCGCTGGCCCCTCCTCGAGCGGCTCAAGTTCCTCTGCATCACGGAGACGAACCTCGACGAGTTCTTCATGATCCGGGTGTCGGGCCTCCTCGACAAGCTCTCGTCGGAGATCGTCGAGCCCGGCGACGACGGCCTCCCTCCCGCGGAAGTTCTCCAGCGCGTGAGGACGATCGTCCAGTCCATGGAGGCACGGCAGACCGCCTGCCTCGCCGCGGACCTCCTTCCGAAGCTCGCGGCGAACGGGATCGCCGTGCTCACCTGCGACGCCCTCACGGAAGAGCAGCGCGCCGGGGCGACCGCGTATTTCCGGCGGAACGTCCTTCCGGTCCTGACGCCGCTCGCCGTGGACCCGGGTCACCCCTTCCCGTTCCTCTCGAACCTCTCGATGAACTTCGCCGTCGAGGTGAAGAACCCCGAGTCGGGCGACGTGAAGTTCGCGCGCGTGAAGGTGCCTCAGGTCCTGCCGCGGCTCCTCCCCCTGCGCGAGATCCTCGAGGGGAAGAAGAAGGTGAGACCCGAGAAGGCCGAGTTCCTCCTCCTCGAATCGCTCCTCCAGGCCAACCTGGGCGACCTCTTCCCCGGCCTCGAGATCGTGTCGTCGCACGTCTTCCGCGTGACGCGGGACGCGGACATCGAGATCCAGGAGGACGAGGCCTCGGACCTCCTCGCGACGATCGAGCAGGAGGTCCGCCGGCGGCGCTTCGGCGCCGTCGTCCGTCTCGAGGTCTCGCCGAGGACGCCGAAGCGCGTCCGGAAGCTCCTCGTCAAGCAGCTCGAGATCACGGAGAACGAGGTTTTCGAGGTCGACGGCCCGCTCGGCCCGGGCGACCTCATGTCGCTCGTGAAGCTCGACCGCAAGGACCTCAAGGACCCGGCGTTCTCCCCCGCCGTGCCCGCGATCGTCAGTCAGCCCGGCACATCGATCTTCGCGGCGATCCGCGCCGGCGACATCCTCCTCCACCACCCGTACGACTCGTTCTCCCCCGTCGTCGAGATGGTCGAGCGGGCCTCGGAGGACTCCAAGACGGTCGCGATCAAGATGACGCTCTACCGGACGAACCCCGACTCGGGGATCATCCCGGCTCTCGTCCGCGCCGCCGAGAACGGCAAGCAGGTTGCCGTCCTCGTGGAGCTGAAGGCGCGGTTCGACGAGGAGAACAACATCACCTGGGCGAAGTCTCTCGAGCAGGCGGGCGTCCACGTCGTCTACGGCGTCGTCGGCCTGAAGACGCACGGGAAGATCGCCCTCGTCGTGCGTCGCGAGAAGGACGAGATCCGGAGGTACGTGCACCTCGGGACGGGCAACTACAACTCCTCGACGGCGAGGCTCTACACGGACTTCGGCCTCATGACGTGCCGGCCGGAGTTCGGCGAGGACGCGACGCGCTTCTTCAACGCGCTGACGGCCTTCGCGGGGACGACGACCTACGCGCGCCTCGTGACGGCGCCGAAGGACCTCCACCGGTGGGTCCTCGAGTCGATCGGCCGCGAGACGGCCCACGCGCGCGCCGGACGCCCCTCGGGCATTCGGGCCAAGATGAACGCGCTCGTCGACCCGAAGGTGATCGCCGCCCTCTACGAGGCCTCGCAGGCCGGTGTTCCGATCGACCTCCTCGTGCGCGGCGTGTGCTGCCTGACCCCGGGACTCCCCGGCGTGTCGGAGACGATCCGGGTCCGCTCGGTCGTCGGCCGCTTCCTCGAGCACAGCCGCGCGTTCGCCTTCGAGAACGGCGGCGCGCGCGAGACGTGGCTCTCGTCGGCGGACTGGATGCAGCGGAACTTCTTCCGGCGCGTCGAGGTCGCGTTCCCCGTCGTCGAGCCTGCGCTCGCCAGGCAGGTCGTCGAGGCGCTCGACACGATGTGGAAGGACAATGTGCGCGCGCGCGAGCTGAAATCCGACGGGACGTACGTGAGGCTCGCGCCGAAGGAAGGCGAGGCGGCGGTGGACTCACAGACGCTCTTCGTCGAGGACGCGCGCCGCCGCGTGCTCCGGGCCGTCGAGGCGTTCGAGCGCCGCGGGGCCGAGGCCTTCGAGGCCGTCGAGCGCGCCGCCGGCGCCGAGCCGGTCGAGACGGCGGGCTGAAGCCGCGACTCAGCGCTCGACTTCGAAGCTCGACGGAGGGTTGAGGACGGGCTCCTGCGCCGTGAGCGTCGTGCCGGGAACGGGGAGCAGGATCGTGTGCGTGTTCGCGCCGAAGACGAGGTTGACCTCGTAGAACCCGTGCGGCGAAACGGCGATGAGCGTCCCGGGCACCTGCTTGAGGTCGGCCATCGGGCACGTGACGTAAACCTTCATCGGGACGTCCATGGCGCTCTCCTCTTCGGGTGCACAGGATAACGCGGACGGCCTCAGCCCTCTTCGCCGTCCTCGTCCGCGTCGTCGTCGCCGACCGGCTCGCCGCGGTACTCCTTCAGCTTTCGCTGGAGCGTGCGGAGTCCGATCCCGAGCGCCTCGGCGGCCTTGCGGCGGTTGCCCGCCGAGATCTGGAGGGCCGTGAGGATCGCCTCGCGTTCGATCGCGTCCATCGTCTTGCCGACGAGCGAGCCGGCGAACGCGGGCTCGCCCACGGCGACGGACGCGGACGGGGCCGCCCCGGCGCCCGCCTCGGACGGGAGGGCGGGCGCCGCCGCCGGGAGCTTCACGGCCGCCCATTCGCCCGAACGGGGCCGCCCAGGCGCCCGCGCCCGGATCGCGGGCGGGAGGTCCGCGACGTCGATGCGCGGGCCCGTCGCGAAGAGGATCGCGCTCTCGAGGACGTTCTTGAGCTCGCGGACGTTGCCCGGCCATTCGTAGGCGACGAGAGCCGCGAGCGCGGCCGGCGTCGCGCCCGTGACGGCCTTGCCGTGCTCCTCGGCGAACAGGGCGCGGAACCGCTCGACGAGGAGCGGGATGTCCTCCTTGCGCTCGCGGAGCGCCGGGATCTCGAGCGTGACGACCGAGAGCCGGTAATAGAGGTCCTGTCGGAATCGCCCGGCCTCGATCTCCTTCACGAGATCGCGGTTCGTCGCGGCGACGAGCCGGAAGTCGACGTCCTTCGACTCGTTCCCGCCGACGGGCGTCACGCGCTTTTCCTCGAGGACGCGCAGGAACTTCACCTGGAGGTCGGGCGGCATCTCGGAGACCTCGTCGAGGAAGAGCGTGCCCCCGGCGGCCTGCTCGATGCGGCCGACGCGCTTCACGAGCGCGCCGGTGAAGGCGCCGCGCTCGTGTCCGAAGAGCTCGGACTCTATGATCTCCCGCGGGATCGCGCCGCAGTTGAGGGCGACGAACGCCCGCGCGCGCCGCGGCGAGTTGTGGTGGAGCGCGTTCGCGACCAGCTCCTTGCCCGTGCCGGACTCGCCGACGAGGAGGACGGTCGTCTTCGCGGGCGCGACGACCCGCAGCTTCTCGAAGAGCTGCTCCATCGGCCTCGAGATCCCGAGGATCGCCTCGAAGCCGAAGCGCTTGTCGAGCCGCTCGCGGAGGTCCCGGATCTCCCCGGCCTGGCGCGCGCGCTTGAGGGCCGCTTCCGCGCGGAGGCGCAGGTCGTCCTTCGCGAGCGGCTTGGCGACGTAGTCGACGGTACCGAGCGCCCGCGCCGAGAGGAGGGTCTCGACGTCGCCGTGAGCCGTCACGAGGAGGACGGCGACGTCCGGGCGGGCGGCGAGGAGGTCGGACGCGAGCTCGAGACCCGTCTTTCCCGGCATCTTGAGGTCCGTCACGACGAGGGCGACGGACGGGTCCTCGACGGCTCTCTCGAGCGCGGTGTCGGCGTCGGCGAACTCCTCGACGCGGCGTCCGTCCGTCTGGAGGGTCAGCGCCATTGCCCGGCGGCTCGCCGCGTCGTCGTCCACGACGAGGACGAGGGGCGCGCTCACCGCGCCTTCCTCCCGCTCCGGCCGAGCGCCTCGTCGAGATCGTCCTCGGACCAGACGGGCACGCCGAGCGCCTTCGCCTTGTCGAGCTTGCTGCCGGCCTCCTCGCCCGCGATCACCGCCGTCGTCTTCTTCGACACGCTTGACGTCACCTTTCCGCCCGCCGACTCGATCTCGGCGGTCGCCTCGTCCCGCGTCCTTCGCGGAAGCGTCCCCGTGAGGACGTAGATCCCGCCGGACAGGGCTCCACCGGCGCTCGAGCTCTCGGCGCTCTGCGTCATACGGACGCCCGCCTTCCCGAGTTTCTCGAGGAGCCTTCGGTTGGGGGGATGCGCGAACCACTCGAGGATGCCACGGGCCGTCTCGGGGCCGATCTCGGGCACGGAGGTGAGGGCCTCTTCGTCCGCGCCGAGGAGCGCGTCGATCGACTCGAACCGCCGCGCGAGGACCCTCGCGGTCTTCTCGCCGACCTGCCGGATCCCGAGAGCGAAGAGGAGCCGCCCGAGGCCGGCGTCCTTCGAGCGTGCGATCTCCGCGATCACGTTCGCGGCGGACTTCTCGCCCCAGCGCTCGAGAGGCGCGAGGTCCGAGGCCCCGAGGTCGTAGAGCGACGCGACGTCCTTCAGGAGCCCCGCGTCCCGCAGCTGCTCGATCCGCTCCTCGCCGAGGCCCTCGACGTCCATCGCCCGCCGCGTGACGAAATGGCGGAGCGACTCGGCGATCTGCGCCGGGCAGGCGGGGTTCACGCAGCGGACGGCGACCTCGCCCTCACGCTGGACGACTCTCTCCCCGCACGCCGGGCACCGCTCCGGCATGCGGAAGGGCCTCGCGCGCTCCGGCCGCTTCTCGAGCAGGACGCGCGTGACCTTCGGGATCACGTCGCCGGCCTTTTCCACGGCCACGGTGTCTCCCACGCGGACGTCCTTGCGGGAAAGGTCCTCCATGTTGTGGAGCGTCGCCCGCCGGACCGTCGAGCCGGCCAGAAGGACCGGCGTGAACTCCGCGACCGGGGTCAGGACGCCCGTGCGTCCGACCTGGACGACGATTCCCGTCACGACGGTCGTCGCCTCCTCGGGCGGATACTTGTAGGCGATCGCCCAGCGCGGTGCCTTCGCGGTCTGCCCGAGGCGCTTCTGGTCCGCGAAGGAGTCGACCTTCACGACGACGCCGTCCGTCTCGAAGGGCAGCTCGTGCCGCTTCGTCTTCCACTCCTCGATGAACGCGAGGATCCCGTCCACGTCGGAGACGACCGCGCGATGCGGATTGACGGGGAAAGAGAATTCCTCGAGTGTGCGGAGGCTCTGGCTCTGCCTCTGCGGCTCCGTGGGGCCATCCCATCTTGCGACGGCGTAGAGAAACGCCGAGAGGCGGCGGCTCGCCGTGATCCTCGCGTCCAGGAGCCGCAGCGAGCCCGCCGCCGAGTTGCGCGGGTTCGCGAAGAGCGGCTCGCCCGCCTCTTCGCGCTTCTCGTTCAGCGCCGCGAAGGACTTCTTCGACATGTAGACCTCGCCGCGGACCTCCAGCAGCCGGGGGATGCGGAGCGCATCGCGAGGGGGTTTCTCTTCGAAGGGTAAAGCGACGGCGGCCTTTGCCCCACCTGCCGCCGCGCGAGAAGCCGGCTGCCCGGCCCCGTGCACCTTCAAAGAAACCCCCGGGGCCGCCGCGCCCGCGGCGGCTCCCCTCTTACCCTTCTCAGAAATCCCCCGGGCCGCCGCGTCCGCGGCGGCTCCCCTTCTCAGGGTGAGCGGAATCGCGTGGATCGTCTTCACGTTCGGGGTCACGTCCTCGCCCGTCGTCCCGTCGCCGCGCGTCGCGGCCCTCACGAGGCGGCCGTCCTCGTAGACGAGCGAGACGGAAAGGCCGTCGATCTTGAGCTCGCAGACGAGCTCGGGCGTCCGGCCCAGCCGGTCGACGACGCGGTCCACCCAAGCCTTCAGCTCGTCGGGCGCGTACGCGTTGTCGAGGGAGAGAAGAGGAATCTCGTGACGGACGTTCGGGAGGCTCGAGACGGGAAGTCCGCCGACGCGCTGCGTCGGGGAGTCCGGCGTCACGAGCTCCGGGTTCGACGTCTCGAGAGCCGTCAGCTCCCGCACGAGCGCGTCGTACTCGGCGTCCGTGATCTCGGGCCGGTCCTCGACGTAATAGAGGCGCGCGTGCTTCGAGATCTCCTCGCGCAGGGCCCGGGCTCTCCGTTCGACCGATGGGGACGCCACGGCTGGATTCTAGAGTCGGCGGGTGACGCTTTGGGGCCAGGGATTGACGCCGGCAGACCGCGGTTTCCGCGTGAAACGCGCCGCGGAAGGTCGTAGATTTCGGGCGGAATCCGGGAGGAGACATGAGGGCCGAACCCCGCCGCGCGCGCAGGCTTCTCGCCGGCACCCTGTCGGCCGCCGCGCTCGCGGCCGGCAGCGCGCACGGCGCCACGGGAGAGGACCCGTCGTTCGTCCAGGCCTCCCAGGCGCAGATCGCGGAGCTCACGTCGATCTCGGCGACCGTGGGTCCGACGGGCACCGTGAGCTACACCTTCGCCGGATACCATCCCGCCATCAGCGGCGTCGTCTTCACGGGCAGGGGCAGCTGGGACCCGAAGACGAAGAAGGCCGGCGAGGAGCTGGACTTCCCGCAGGGGAAGATCACCTCCTCGACGACCTGCCCCGCCGACCCGTGGTCCGAAGGCCAGCCGTGCGCGGCCCTGGGAGCCGGCGGGCTCGTCGCGGCGTCCGCCGGCACGCCCTTCCAGATCGCGCTCCTCCCGTGGGGGCCGCCCGTCGGCGCGATGCTCCTGTCTCCGGCGTCCCACCTCAAGGCCAAGGCCGCCTACGCGGAGGGTCTCCGGAACCGCCCGACGGCCACGCCGACGCACACGCCCGTGCCGCGCTTCGCCTTGAGGAGCGGCGGTTCGGGGGCGAAGGAGATCGTCATCCCGACGCCGACGCCGGCCGGGCGCCTGGCCCGTGTCGCCGCGCCGGCCAGGATCGGACTCACGAGCGACCTCGCCGTGAACACTCCGACGCCCATCCCGACGCGCACGCCGACGCAGACTCCGACGCGCACGCCGACGCCGGTGCCGACGCACACGCCGACGCACACGCCCGTCCCGTCCGGCGGCGCGCGGCCCGGCGCGGGCGCGACCGCCCGGCTTTCGTTCGCCGCGGTCGCCGCACTGCTCAACGACGCCCTGCAGGGGACGGTGATCCGTCTTCACAACGCGGCCCCCGGCGGGGGCTACGCCAACGACTCGTACGTCGCGCCCGGGCCGCGCCTCGGCGGCGCCCGGATCCCGATCGGAGTCCCGGCTCCCACGTTCCAGGCGGGCGCGTTCACGTCGACGCTCTTCGTGAACGACGTCAACTCGAACGGCATCACCGTCACCGCCGCGGGCGACCGCTTCCTCGTCACGGTCACGTTCGAGAGCGCGGGGCCCGAGCTCCTCGTGCGCGGCCCCATGCCGATGGACGTCGAGGCCGACAACGGGCGCCTCCTCCTCACGCTCACGCCGGGCCTCGACGCCTCCGGGCGCCCGTCCTTCGCGACGCTGGACGCGGACATGACGGCGAACGTCCAGTGCAAGGCGCCGAGCCCGATCCTCGCGGCGATCTGCAACACGGCCCAGCCGTTCGCGGCCAACTTCCTGCGGAGTCAGGCCGCTCAGGGTCTCCGGCAGGCGCTTCAGACTCCCGATTTCCGGAGCCGCCTCGGCGGGGCGATGCGGGCCCTCCTCGACGCGCCCGCCGGGAGGGTCGCGATCGAGAAGGCCTCGGGCCAGAAGATCGTGACGATCCGCGCGACGCGCTTCGAGCCCGGCACGCTCGCGATCGACCACGACTAGTCCGGCTCGATCCGCGCCTCGCGCCTGCTAGGATGCGCCCCGTGACGCCGCAACGCGCCGCGCGGATCGCCGCATGTGCCGCGCTCTTCGCCGCCGCGCCTCTCCGCGCCGGGCCGCGGGTCCCGCCGGTCGCCTCGTACACGATCGACGCGTCCGTGGACGCGGAGCACGGCCTGACCGGCCGCGAGACCGTGACGTTCACGAACCGCACGACGTTCGCGTTCCGCGACCTCGCCCTCCACCTGTACCTCAACGCGTGGCGGAACGACCGCTCGACCTGGCTCGCGGAGCAGGCCCGGGGGGGCGGTCGCCCCGACCGGGGCCTCACCGCGAAGGACCCCGCCCGGTGGGGCTGGTCAGAGATCCATCGCATCGCCCTCGACGACGGCACCGATCTCACGTCGGGCCTCCGGTACGTCTCGCCCGACGACGGGAACCCCGACGATCGCACGCTCGTGAGGGTCCCGCTGCCGCGCGCCGTGGCGCCCGGCGAGACGCTCGTCTTCCGGGTCGACTGGCAGGCGAAGTTCCCGCGCGCCGTCGCGCGGACGGGCTGGAAGGACGATTACCTCCTCGGCGCCCAGTGGTTCCCGAAGCTCGGCGTCGCGACGGACGCCGGCTGGAACGCCCATCAGTTCCATTCGGGAACGGAGTTCTTCGCCGACTTCGGCGACTACGACGTGACGCTCACCCTGCCCGCGGCGGACAAAGGGCGAATCGGGGGAACCGGCGTCCTCAGGGAGGAGACGGAGCTCGCGGGCGGGCTCGTCCGCGCGCACTTCGTCGCCGAGGACGTCCACGACTTCGCGTTCACGGCCTGTCCGCGCTTCGACGTCGTGCGCGACACGTTCAGCGCGAAGGGACTCCCGAACGTCGACATCGTCCTCCTCCTGCAGCCCGACCACCGGCCGCTGCGCGACCGCTACCTGAAGGCGACGAAGGTCGGCCTCGAGGACTTCGGGACGCGCTACCTCCCGTATCCCTACCCCGTCCTCACGGTCGTCGATCCGCCGTGGGGCAGCCACACGGAGGGGATGGAGTACCCGACGCTCTTCGTCGCCGGCGGACGCGAGCTCGCGCCGAGGGCGGCCCAGTCTCCCGAGGGCGTCACGGTCCACGAATACGGCCACCAGGTCTTCTACGGGATGCTCGCCTCGAACGAATTCGAGGAGGCGCACCTCGACGAGGGCTTCAACACGTGGGCGACGCTCAAGGCCCTGAAGGCCGCCTACGGCGACCCGTCTCTCGTCGTCCGCTTCTACGGGATTCCGGTGACGTTCGCGGGGGTCACCGTCCCGTATCCGTTCGGGGTGACGGACCGCTTCCACCGCTGGGCCAACGGCTCGAGCTCGGACGCGATGGCGGTCCCCTCGTACCGCCAGCTCGACGGAAACGCGATCCGGAGCAACGCCTACCTCAGGACGACGCTTCTCCTCACGTCCTGCGAGCGGACCTTCGGCGAGGCCGTCTGGGCGAAGGTCATGAAGACGTACGCGACGCGCTTCGCGTTCCGTCACCCGACGACGGCGGACTTCCTCGCCGTCGTGAAGGAGGTCGCGGGCGCGGACGCCGCCGCCTCCGTCGCCGGGATCCTCACCACGGCGGGCTCCGTCGACTACGCCGTGACGTCGGTCCAGACCCGCGCGTCTTCCGGCCCAACGGGGTTCACCGGCGAGGGTTCCGACCGGACGTTCGAGGTCGCGAAGCGCGGCGACACGGCGACGTTCGACTCCACGGTCGTCGTCCAGCGCTTCGGCGAGGCCGTCTGGCCCGTCGAGGTCGTCTTCACGTTCCAGGACGGCTCGACGCTGACCCGCCCGTGGCCGGGCGCCGAGCGCTGGGTGCGCTGGCGGCTGCGCGGGCCGAGGCTCGTCTCCGCCGAGGTGGATCCGGCGCGCAAGTGCCTCCTCGACGGCGACACCCTGAACAACGGACGCCGGACCGAGCCGGACCCTCGCGCCTCCCGCGCGTGGACGTCGCGGCTCATGTTCTGGGCGCAGAACCTGCTCGAGGCGTTCTCCCTGCTCGGCTTCGCGGGGGCCCCGTGAAGCGCGATTCCGTGCTCGTCCTCGCGACGCGGGGCCTCCTCTCCGCCCTCGAGACGTGGAAGGCGCTCCTTCTCGCTCTCGTCGGCAACCTCCTCCTCGCGTACGCGTTCGCCCATCCCCTGAACGCGGCGCTGCGCCAGGCGCTCGACCGGAGCCCGTGGGCGGCGCGGCTCTCCTCGGCGAACGCGCCGCTCTACGAGTTCTACGGGGAGCTCACGCGCGCGCGGCCCGACGTCCTCGGCGACCTCTCGAAGTGGGACGCCGTGGCGACGGGGGAAGGGGACGAGAGGGGCGGGCCTCGGAACCCGGCCTCGGGCTTCCTCGGCGCGACGGGCCTCTCGGGCTCGGCGGCCGGCTTCGCGGTCCTCGCGGCGGCCCTCGCCGCCGTCTTCGCGGGCGGCTTCGCCGGACGCTTCGGCGCCGACAAGGAGCGCGGCAGCCTCGCGGCCTTCGGCGCCGACGCCGCGCGCTTCGCCGCGCCTTCGCTCCTCCTGGGAGCCGCGTCGCTGGTCGGAATCCTCGCGGCCTATCGCTGGGTCTTCGTCGAGAGCGGCCGCCTCTACGAGCCCGAGGACCTGCGCTACGAGTGGGAGGCGATCCTCCTCCTCCTCGTCCGGCTCGGAGCCTTCCTCGTCGTCGCGGCGTTCCTCCGCCTCGTCGTCCTCTACGCGCGTGCCGCCATGGGTCGCGCGGGACGCGGGAACCTCGTCGGCGCGCTCGGCGCGTCTCTCGGCTTCCTCGTGCGCCGCCCCGCGCGCGCGCTCGCCCTCGAGATCCTGTTCGGTGCGCTCGGCGTCCTGCCGCTCTTCGTCTGGGCGTTCGTCGGCCCCGTATGGGACGGCCGCGAGGGTGGCGCGCTCGCCCTCGTCGTCCTCGGGCAGCAGGCCGTCGTCCTCGTGCGCCTCGCCGCGCGGGCCGGGCACCTCGGAGCGGCCTCGGCGTTCCTCGGGCGCGCGGCCGCCGGCCCGGCGCCCGCGCCGGCGCTCGTCTCCGAGTCCGAGCCCGTCCCGGAGCCGTGACCGGGATCGCGCTCCGGTCGAGGACGCCCGCCGCGTGGGCGGACCGCGTCCTTTCGCCCGAGAACCTCCCCGCCTTCGTCGCCGACCACGCCGTGTGCGAGCTTCAGGCCTCGGTCTACGCGCTCTCCCTCGTCGGCGCGTACCCGGAGGTCGCCGGCCTCGCCGACGCGCTCTCGGCCCTCGCGGCCGAGGAGCTGCGCCACTTCCGGAGGGTGTCGCGAGAGGCGAGGCGCCTCGGCGCGCCGCTCCCGACGAAGCGCCGCAACCACTACGTCGCGGGCCTGCGCGCGGCCTGCCGGAGCGGGGCCGAGCCCGCGCGCGGCCTCGATCTCCTCCTCGTCGCGGCCCTCATCGAGGCGCGGAGCCACGAGCGGTTCGAACGCCTCGCCGGCCGCGTCGCCGACGCGCGCCTGGCGAAGCTGTACGCGGAGCTCGCCGAGGCCGAGGCGCGGCACGGGCCCGTCTACGTCGGCCTCGCGAACGCGCACGCGGGCGAGGCGGCCGCCGCGAAGCGGCTCGACGAGCTCCTCGACGTCGAGGCCGCGGCGCTCGCCGCGGTGCCGCGCCGCGAGGTCGCGGTCCACGGCGCGGCGTAGAGCGAGAGATAGAATCGAGGTCGTGACGAGAAAGGATCTCCTCGCGGCAGCTCTTTCTCTCCCCGAGAAGGATCGGGCCGATCTGGCCGGACGACTCCTGCAGAGTCTGGAGGAGCTTCCCGAGACGGAGTGGGAGGCCCGGTGGGTCGCGGAGTCCCTGCGTCGCCTCGAGGAAGTTCGCTCGGGACGAATGCCGGAAAGGCCCGCACGGGACGTCTTTCGTGGCGCGAAGAGTCCTTAGAGCCTATCTCGCGCGCGCCGCCGAAGAGGAATTCGTCGCGAGCAGAGCTCGCTATACAAGGGAAGCCCGGGAGATCGCGCGTTCCTTCGAAGCCGAGGTGCGGCGCGCCGTGGCATTCATCGAGCGGTTCCCGGAAGCCTCGCCGATCGCGGAAGGAGCCGTGCGTCGCAAGATCCTTCGAAAGCCCTTCGAGTACTCGCTCTTCTACGTGATCGAACCCGACCGCATCCGCATCGTCGCCGTCGCGCACCATCGCCGAGACCCCGGGTACTGGACCGGGCGGTAGAGGTATGCAAGTCATCCGATTTCTTCTCTTCGCCGCCATTCCTTATGTTCTCCCTCCGAGCGCGATCGTGATCGAAGCCAGGAAGATCCCGACCGCGGCGCACGCCGATCGCGTCGTTGTGCTCTGGATGGAAGGCGCGTCGGTCTCGCCCTGCTGATACCGGAGAAGACCGCTTCGACGTCCCATACCTCATTGAGAAAGACGGTCCGTACCTGGTTCCAGGCCCGAAGAAGTACGGGAAGCCAAGGCTGCTCCGTTTTCGTGATCTAGACGGCGACGGGAGCGCCCTCGAGTTCGCACTCTTCGACGCCGAATCGTGCTCGGACATGAACACCGCGATCTTCGGTTACAGCCGAAAGCAGGACCGCCTTCTTCAGTATCGTTTTCGCCTGGCGGACGCCGACGACCCTGCGTCCGACCCCTTCGTCTCCGATTGGATCGAGAACTTCGCGTTTCAGCGCCCGGTGAGGCGATTCACCTGGCACTGGAACGTGGTTCACCCGGGCGGAGAAGAGGAATACGACGTCCGCTTCGACCCAAGCCTCGAGCGGTTCGAGGGAACCGTGCGTAGCGTTGAACAGCCGTAGCGACGAGTGTCCGGCCTCGAGAATCTGCTCTCAGCCGAACAGCACGCAGCGCATCGAGAGCGATCCGAGGTCGAAGCCCGTGACCGGGAACGACGTAACGTCGCTTCCGTCGGACGCGCCGAACGCGTAGAGGATCGGGAGCCAGTGCTCGGCCGTCGGGTGCGCGCGGCGGCCGTCGGGCGTCTCGAGGGCCCGCACGAGCCAGCGTTCGTCGCGTGACTCGAGGGCCCGCGCCGCGTCCGCGTCGAAGCGGGCGGCCCAGTCCGGCGTCGAGGCGTCGCCGCGGCGCATCCGGGAAAAGGCGTCCCTCAGGTCGTGCGTGAGGTTCCCGCTCCCGAGGACGAGGACGCCCTCGTCGCGCAGCGGGCCGAGCTCGCGCCCCATCGCGAGGTGCTCGGCGGCCGTCGCGCGGACGTCGAGCGAGAGCTGGACGACCGGCACGTCCGCCGCCGGGAACATCCGGTGGAGGACGGACCACGCCCCGTGGTCGAGCCCCCGGCCGTCCGCGGCCGAACCGCCGGTGACCGAGGCGGCCCGCCGGGCCAGCGCCTCGTCGCCGCGCGCGGGGTACCGCATCGCGTAGAGCTCCGCCGGGAACCCGCCGAAGTCGTGAATGGTCGCCGGCGGGTCGTCGAGCGTCGTGAAGGTCCCGTCCGACTCCCAGTGCGCGGAGACCGCGAGGACGGCGCGGGGCCGCCCGACGAGGGAGGCGAGCGCCGCGTGGCCGCGGCTCCACGCATTGTCCTCGATCGCGTTCATCGGCGAGCCGTGCCCGACGAAGAGGACGGGAGTGCGCGCCACCGCGTCCTCCCGCGCCTCAGCGCGTGGCCCCGACGCCCGTCGCCGTCTCGCTCCGCATCCAGCGGCCCGACGGGAAGCCCGCCGAGAGGAGGCGGCCGCGCGCGTCGTAGCGGACGACGTAGGAGAAGGGGTCGACGTCGCGCGAGAGGTAGCCGAACCGCACGTCGCGCAGGACGACGCGCACGCTCCCGTCGGCCTCGGCCTCCTCGCGCGCGGCCGGGAACCGCGCGAACCGCCCGAAGACGCCCGCGACTTCCGTCTCGAGCGTCCGCGCCGCGAGCGGACCGTTCGACCGCGGGATCACGCGCGTCAGGAGGTCGTCGCGCGAGCGATAGACGCCCGGCAGGTTCTCGAGGAGCGCGCGGAGCCCGCCCGCGTATCCGGTCCGCGCGAGCTCTTCGGGGCCCGCCGCGCGCGGGCCTTCCTTCCCGTGCTTTCCGAGGTCGACGAACGAAGCCTCGACCGACGCGCCGTCGTCGGCGAGGAGGAGCCAGCGGTCGGGCGAGCCCGGCTGCGGGATCGCCGCGCGCGCCCTCGCGTCCGGCGCGAGACGCGCGACGAGGCGCTCGGCCTCCGCGTGCCTCACGCCACAGAAGAGGACGTACGCCGTCGCGGCGGCGAGCGCGGCCCGTGCGGCCGTCCGCGAGCGGGCGAGGCTGCGCCGGCCGGCGAACCTCACGCCCACGAGCCCGAGGACGAGAAGGCCCGTGAGGACCCCGTCGAGGATGAAGACCCAGTCGAGCGAATGGCGCGCCCAGTCGAACGGCGAGAGGAACATCGTCCCCCACGACGTGATCCAGTCCATGAGGATGTGCGAGAGCACGGCGAGGCCCGACACGGCCGCGAGGCGCGCGCGAAAGAGGCGGCGAGCGGGACTCCCCGGCGGACCCGCGGCGGCCGGCGGCCGGATCGAGGCGACCCACGCGATGAGGAGGGCCCACGCCGGCAGGACCACGAAGGAGTGCGTGAGGGCCCGGTGCTGGGTGATGTAGAACTCGGGCGAGAACGGCGACACGAGCGCGTCCGCGTCCGGGAACATGGCGGCAGCGAATCCGAGCCAGGTCTCGCGGCGCGCGAAGGCCCGGTCCCGAGCCGCGTCGCCCGTCCCGGGCAGGGCGCGGGCCAGGAGCGCTCCGGCAAGCCCGTGCGTCAGCGTGTCCACGCGCCCACTTTACCTGCAAGGCACGGGCCGGCCTCATTCGCTATCCTGCGGCGCGTGAAGGCGGCTCGTCTCGCGCTCGCCGCGGCCTTCGCCCTCGCCCTGGGCGCCGCAGCGCAGGACGTGCCGGAGGAGGCGGGGGCGCGGGCGCCCGGAGCCGACGGAGCCGCCGTCGCGACGCGCCTCGCGGACGCCCCCGGGACGTCCGTCGTGAGGGTCCTGACGCGGGAGGAGATCGACGCTCTTCCCGGCGCGCGCTCCGTGCCGGAGATCCTGCGCACCGTCCTCGGCGTGGACGTGCGGCGGCGCGGCCCGGGGGGCGTGCAGGCCGACGTCGGGATCCGCGGCGGCGACTTCAACGGGACGCTCGTCCTCGTGGACGGCCAGCCCGCGAACGACCCCGCGAGCAACCACTTCTCGTTCGACCTCGACGTCCCGGTCGCCGCGATCGAGCGCATCGAGGTCCTCGCGGGGCCGGGCTCGTTCGTCTGGGGCTCGGGCGCGATCGGCGGCGTCGTGAACATCGTGACCCGCGGGGCCTCCCTCGGCCGCGCGACCGTGCAGCTCGAGGCCCGCTACGCGCACGGCACCGAGTCCGCGGACGAGGGCGGGGGGCGCCTCGCCGTCCGCGTCGCCGAGCCCGTCACGGTGGGCGTGGACCTCTGGCGCGCCGAGACGGCCGGCTTCCGCGACGACACCGAGTCCGCGACGGACATCGCGCGCGTCTCCGGGCGCTGGGACACCGGCCGCGGCCCCGTGACGCTCGGCCTCGGGATCGCGCAGCGCGCCTTCGGCGCGTACGCCTTCCGGGGCGCGGCGTACCCGGACCAGGCGGAGTCGACGCGCACGCGCACCGCGACGCTCGCGGGCGCGCTCTCGGTCGGAGGCTTCACGCTCTCGCCCTCCGTCTTCGTCCGGGCCCACCACGACGACTTCGTCCTCGATCGCGAGGACCCGGCGTCCGACGAGAGCCTCGGCGACACGCGGACGACCAGCGCGCGCCTCGCCGCGACGCATCCCGCCCTCGGAGGGTCGGCCGCCTTCGGCATCGAGGGCGGCCGGGACTCGATCACGTCGACGACGCTCGGCGATCACGAACGGGACCGCGGCGCTCTCTTCGCGGAATTCGCGCGGCCGTGGGACGCCGGAGCTCCCGCGCAGGGGGGGGTCCGCGCCGGGCTCCGGGCGGACGCGATCGAGGGGTTCTCTTCGCACGTCTCGCCCTACGTCGGCGCCACCTGGCGCGCGGCTTCCGCCCTCACGCTGCGCGCCTCGTACGGGACGAGCTTCCGGGCTCCGACGTTCGGGGAGCTCTACGTCCGCGACCCGCAGAACGTCGGCGATCCGGCGCTCGAGCCCGAGACCGCGTGGACCATCGACGGGGGCCTCACGTGGGCGGCCGGGCCGCTCGATCTCGACGGAGGTTATTTCCACAGGAGCGCGAGGAACCTCGTCGACTTCGTGCGGACGGCGGACGATCCCGTCTTCCGCGCGCGCAACGTGCGCGAGGCCGTGACGGACGGGGTCGAGGCCTCCGCCGCGTGGAGCCGCGGCCGGCCGGCCTTCCTCTCCTCGCTCTCGATCCAGGCCGCCTGGGTCTTCACGGACCTCGCCGCGCTCTCGGCCGCCGCGGGCGGCGCGACGGAGGGCCGGTACGTCCTCGACCCGCTGCACGTCAAGGTGGACGCGGCCGCCGGCCTCGCGCTCCCCGCCTCCCTCGCCCTGAACGCGCGCGTGACGTACTTCGCGCGCCCGACCTTCGCCGAAGGCGTGTGGCTGGTCTCGGGCCGCCTAGCCTGGCAGGCGTTCCAGGGCCGCATCCTCGAGTTCTTCGTCGAGGGCGAGAACCTCGGGAACACGCACTACGAGGAAGTGCTCGGGGTCCCGCTCCCGGGGCGCACGGCCCTCGCGGGACTCAACCTCACGTGGTGACGGCCCGCACGGCCGCCCGCGGCCCGGGCGCGTAAGCTTCGGGAATCCGACGGCAGCCCGCGATGGACGACGACTCCCCCGCACGCCCCCGCGCCACGCGCGTCCCGCTCGACGCCGAGCTCACGTACTGGAGGGACGGGAACCACGGCGAGGGCCGACTCACGGACCTCTCCGCGACCGGGTTCTACACGGCGACGGACGCGCCCGCTCCCGTGGGCTCGCGGCTCGAGATCAGCTTCACGCTCCCGCACGACCGGAGCGGCAAGATCGTCACGGGGGAGGTCATCGTGGTCCGGCGGGACGAGGCCCCGCGGCGCGGCTTCGGCGCGCGCTTTTTCCGGCTCCCGCAGGCGGCCGCGAGGATGATCGAGGAGTTCCTCGCGCGCGCGGCGCGCCGCCGCTCCTGATCAGGAGGCGGGCGGCACGAGAGAAGACAGGTCCACGAGCTCCATGCCGACACGCTCGGCGTAGTCGTGGATGCGCTCCTCGCGGTAGAACTCGCCGAAATACACGGCGCTCAGCCCGGAGTTCGCGATGAGCTTGAAGCAGTTCCAGCACGGCGACGCCGTCGTGTAGATCTCGCCGCCCTCGATCCTCACGCCGTTCATCGCGGCCTGCAGGATCGCGTTCGCCTCCGCGTGGACGGTCGCGATGCAGTGCCCGTCCTCCATGAGGCAGCCCGCCTCGTCGCAGTGCGGGAGGCCGCGCAGAGAGCCGTTGTAGCCCGTCGAGAGGATGCGCTTGTCGCGGACGATCACGGCGCCGACGTGCTTGCGCGGGCACGTCGCCCGGCTCGCCACCTCGCGCGCGATGTTCATGAAGTAGCGGTGCCAGTCGACACGGGGAGCCATCGGGCGGGAATTATGCCGGAGCGGCCGCCGATTCCACGGCGCCCTCAGCGCAGGCCGAGCTGGGGCGTGATCGTCTGCTGGGCGATCGACGGCGCGAGGGACCCGCCTCCGAAGAGAACGGCGAGACCGGCCCCGAATCGCCGGTCGCGCGTGATCGGCTGGTCCGCGGCCGCCGGGGCCAGCGCGGACTCGAGATACTGCCCCCACACGGCGAAGCCGCGGATCTTCCCCCACGTGCGGATCGTCAGCCGCCCTCCCCAGCTCCAGGAGCTCGAATCGGAGAGGCCGCCCGTCACCGTCTGGCGGGTCCAGGAACCGAGCGGCGTCACGTTCACCATCCGGTTGAACAGGGCGACGTCCGGCGTCAGCGCGAGGTTCCAGCTCGTCGTCAGGCTGCCCGTCAGCCGGTCCTTCGACTCGTTGACGCCCGCGCTCGTCTGGACGGAGAGGACGTTCCCCTGCCGCGAGATGCCGAGCGTCGCGCCGCGCGTCTCGCTCTCGCTCGTCGAGAGGCCCGACGTGTTCTGCCGGCCGCCGAGGAGGCCGAGGGAGAACTGGAACGCGCCGAGCGGCTGCGCGACCGAGAGGTTGAGGTTCGTCGACTTGTTCGCCGACCCGCTCGACTCGGCGCTGTTCTCCTGCGCCGACGCCGAGACGGACGTCTGGCTCTTCGCGAAACTGTACGAGGCCGTCAGAGCGCCCGCGTCCGCGCGGCCGGCGGGCGTCGTGAAGCCGGAGATGCTCGAGTCCGCGGCGCCCGAGTCGAACGTGTGGGCGTAGTTCGCCGAGAGCGAAAGAGCCCCGAACGCCCGCGAGATCGAGCCGTCGTAGATCTTGCGCCCCGCGATCAGCGCCGGATTCGCAGGCGCGCCGAACTCGTCGCCGACGAGGCGCATGCCTCCCGCGATCGAGAACCCGAGCGGATTCGCCGTCAGGAGCACGGCGTAGGCCCAGTCTTCCTGGAGGGGCTTCGTGTTCTTGTCGCTCGTGAACTCGCTGCGCACGGCCTCACCGCGCAGGACGATTCCCATCGTGGGCTCGAGCACGAGGTCCGTCGAGAACGAGAGGAGATTCCCCTTCTTCGGGGTCGAGCCGAAGTACGGCGGCTGTAGGGCGGGCGCGCCCGGCGTGCCCGGCGTGCCCGGCGCTCCGGGCGTTCCCGGCGCTCCCGTCGCGGGGGTGACCCCGAACGTCGGCGTCGCCGCGGCCGCGCCGACGGCCGGCGCGAGGACGGGCGCGGACGTCGCCGAGTAGAGGGGATCCTTCTCGTCCTCGACGTACTGGTAGAGGACGCGGAACTTGATGCGGTCCGTCCCGAGCTTGGGCGCGACCGCGACGCCGTAGAGGGACTGGCGGAATTCGTTCACGCCCGTCGAGGCCGGCAGGCCGTCGTCGATGTTGCCGAACGCGCGCAGGGAGAGCTCCTTCGTGTCGAGTCCGAGCTCCACCCCCCGGCGGGTGGACATCGTCTGGAGGAGCGGCGAAGGCGCGAAGGTCTCCGCCGGGCCGTTGCCGAGGGCGCCCGAGACGATCCCCGCCTTCGCGGTCACGACGACCGCCGGCGGCGTGATGTGGGCGGGCAGCGCGTTCGGGTCGACGTTCTGCGCGAGCGTGCCGTTGAACGCCGTTTGAACTCCCGAGGGAGGGTCGATGACGGAGCCCTCGAGATGCGGCACGCCCGTGATCGACGTGAAGTTCGTCGTCGGTCCCTCGCGCCCGACGGGCTCGCTGTGGGTGCGCGCGGCCTCGGCGCCGAAGGACCAGCCGAACGCGGACTCGGGGCGCGGCGGAGGCGCCGACGTCTGGAACGACCACGCGCCCGACGACGACACGCCGTGGGACGTGTAGACGATCTCGACCGTGTGCGGGCCGCCCGAGATCTCGATGAACGGCTCGAAGCGCCAGATGCCCCCGTTCGAGGAGACGAGCTGCGTCACGATGACGCCGTCCAGCGTCATCTGGACGAGCGTGAAGTCCCTCGCCGCGGGCCGGAACGTGATGACGGGGCGGATCGTCGTGACCTCGCCGAGGGGCTCGACGAGGACGAAGCCCGCGGGCGGCGCGGCCACCGCGGCCGCGGCCGGGGGCGCCTCGGGCGGCGCCGCGGGCTGGGACGCGACGGACGCCGCGGCGACGGGGGGCGCGCCGAGCGGCGTGACCTGCGCCGCCGCGGGCGCGGCGGCGAGCGCGAAGGCGGCGACGGAGCCGGAGACGGCGCGCCTCACCGCGAGCCTCTGGCGGCCGGGACGGGCGCCGCGGCCATCGTGCCGAGGGGCCGGCCTTCCCCGTCCACGGCAGACACCCGCCAGAGGAACGGGCCGCCGCGCGGCATCGCGGCCGACGGGATCAGGAGGCCCGGCTTGTTCAGCACCTCCGTGCGGACCCTCCGGAGGCCCTCGGGGCCCTGCTCGTAGAGGGAGTGGACGTAGAACGCGCCGGGGATCGCGTTCCACACGAACCGGACGCCGACGTCCTCGGCCGACGCGCGGCCCCCGAGATCCTGGAGCAGCTTCTCCGACCCGCCGATCGAGAATCGACCCTGGGACGACGTGACGGTCCAGCCCTCGGCCATGTCGGGGGCGCCCTCGCTCGTGGGAGGCGCCGAGGCGCCACCGCTCTGCGAGTCGAGGAAGACGCGCCCCGAGTTCGTGAACCCCCGGACGCCCCACTCGTAGTCGCCTTCCGGGAGCGAGTTCCAGAGCGCGGCCGGCGGGCTCCAGCGCGTGTCCGTCGTGAACGTCCAGCGCCAGGGCGCGCCCGGAGCGCGGCGCCTCAGGCCCACCCCGTAGCGCGCGACGCCGGGCACCGGAATCCAGGAGAACGTCGGAGCCCCGAACGCGGGCGCGAGCACGGCGCCGGCCGTGGGCGTCACGAGGCGGAGCGTCTGCTGGCCCTCCTCGACGTAGATCTGGACCTCGGGCGACGACAGCGTGTTCGGCGCGAGGACCGCGAGGGAGATCTCGTGGTTGCCCGACACGAGGGTCGGCAGCGTCACGGCGCTCGAGACCGACGTCGGCGTCCCGTTCTGGAGCGGAACCGTCGCCGTCTCGACGAGGATCCCGTCGAAGAACCAGCCCACGAGGAGGTTCCCGGTGCCGCTCCCGATGACGAGCCCCTGGGCCTTGAGCGAGTCGCCGCGGCCGACGAGCGTTCCGGAGGGCGGGTAGACGACGGAGATCCGCGTCGCGGACGCGGTCGAGAGGAGAGAGTTCGCCGCCGTGACCGTGACGGTCGCGGTCGCCGTGTCCGTGTAGCCCGTCGCGTCGGGGGCCGCCCGGAACGTCCGGTCGGCCAGCGCGACCGGCGGCGCGCCGGTCTTCGCGAACTGCGCGCCCGTCACGAGGACCGTATTCGAGACGACCGTCGTCCCGTTCGCGGGGAGGACCGCGGTGAACGGCTCGTCGGTCGACCCGAGGACGCCGCCGTTCCGGTCCCGAAGGACGAACGCGTCCCCCGTGATCGTGAGCGGCGCGCCCCCGAGATTGTGCAGCTCGTAACGCACGGCGACGGCCTGGTCGGGCTTCGCGAGGATCGCGGCGGGCGACACGGTCACCGTGAAGCCGCCGACCGGCGGCTGCACGACGAGCGGCACGCTCACCGTCTTCGAGATGAGGAGGGCCCGTCGCGCCGTCGGCGCCGGGACCTCGTCCGCGCGGAAGACGAGCGTGTACGGGCCGGGCGGCGTCGCGCGGGGCACGGCGAGCGACGCCGTCTGGGCGGCTCCGGGCGTGAGGACGAGCGACGCGGGGCTCAGGGTCGCGCCCGGCGGCAGCTGGACGGCCGTCAGCGTCGCCGACCCCGAGAACCCTCCGAGGGCGTCCAGGGCGAACGCGAGCGGCGTCGCCCGGCCCGCGGGGACGGACGGCGCGGGAGGACTCACGCGCAGGTTGAAGTCGGCCGGCGGAGGCTGCACGACGACCGTGACGCTCACCGTGTGCGAGATCGTGAGGCCGCCTCCGCCCGCCGCCGACACGGAGACCGGAATCGTCGCCGCCGTCGCGTTGGGCGCCGCCGTGAACGTCACGACGACGGATCCGCCGCCGGCCGGGAACGTGTAGGTCGGCGGTGCCGCCGAAACGTTCGCGTTGGAGGGGACCGTGAGCGTCACGGCCGCGTTGAAGCCCCCCTGCGGCATCACGGTGAAGGTGACCTTCCCGGAAGCGCCGGGCGTGAGCGTCAGCGCGGACGGAACGGCGGTCAGGAGGAAGTCGGGCGGGATCGGCGCGGCCGCGACGGAGATGGACACGGGCACGTCCTTCGCGGCCCCGGTCGACGGCGCGAAGTGGAGCGTGGCCGGATACGTCGCCGGGGCCACCGAGGCGCCGGCGGAGACCGGCATCGGGACCGTCCCGTAGACGGGCGGCTGGAGCGTCACGGGCGCGGGGACGACGAACCCCGACGGGAGGCCGGTGAGGCTCACCGTCACGAAGGGAGGCGTGCCGCACGTGGCCGGCGGAGGCGTCGCCGTGACCGCGAACGGCGCGGACGGCCCTCCGGCCTGGAGCGCGAGGGACGAGGGGACCGCCGAGGGAACGATGTCGGGGTTGATGACCTGGAACGGAACGGTGAAGGACCGGTCGATCCCCGCGGCCGCGTCGAAGACGTGCGCCGTGAACGTCTGTCCGCCCGCGGCGGCCCCCGCGGCGAGGAGCTGGAAGGCGGCCGTCTGGGGCGGCGGCAGCGCGAACGGCGGCGGCGGCGTCACCGTGACTCCGCCCGGCGCGTTGAGGACCGCGACGGAAGGCTGACCCTGGTAGTTCCCGAGCGGCGTGAACGTGACACTCGGGCTCGGGGCCGTGAGTCCCCCGTTGCACGCGCTCACGGCGGCAGGCGGCCCGACCGAGACGCCGATGTCGGGGACCGTCACCGTCACGTTCGCCGACGACGTGAGGACGTTTCCACGCGTTCCCGTCCAGGTCGCCGTCACGGGGACGACGTAGACGCCTCCGGTCACGGGACCCGTGCGCCGGAAGGTGAACGTGAGCGGAACGTTGAAGGCCGGCAGCAGGGTCTTCGGACCGCCTGCCGTCACGTTCGCCGGTGCCCCGCCCGCGTCCACGGCGAAGACCACCGGCAATCCTGCCTGCGCGTTGAAGCCGAACCCCGGATCGGGAAAGAACCCGACGGTCTCGGCGACGGGCGTTCCCCCGAGCGTGAACGCCGGCAGCTTGGGGAGGATCCGCAGCTGCGGCTCGGGAATCGTGAGCGCGTACGTCGCGGACCCGAAGTTCGGGTCCGCGACGTTGACGGTGTAGGTGCCGGCCGCGGCCTGACCGCCCGCGGCGATCAGGAAGGTCACGGCCGCGGTGTGCTGGATGGCGACTCCGAAGACCGAGTAGGTCACGACCGCCGGGATCGTCGCGACCCCGGACGGGAGGCCCGTGACCGCGAGGGTGTACGTGCCCGGCGGGATGCCGATCCTGAACGGGCTCGTGATGGTCGCGGTGACGGATGTCGACTGCGTGGGGAAGATGCTCCCGGACGTGGGCGCGAGCGTCACCGTCGCGTCCGCGCGGGAAGAGACCACGGCGCCGAGGACGAGGGCACTCACCCCCACTATCCGAAAACCGGGGCTCAGTCTCATTCCTGCCCTCAAGCTCGCGCGATCCTGCCACGAGAGCGCGACCCAATCTAGAGTCACGTCGGGATCCCTGCCACACCGATCCGTGGGCTGGGCGCGATACAAGATGGCCTGGGAGCGCTAACGCGCCGGCGAATCCGGGATCGGCGCTCGACCCCGTAAGATCCGGCGGATGGCGGGCCGCCGCGTCGTCGTGACGGGACTGGGAGCCGTGACCTCCCTCGGGAAGGACCTCCGGTCCACGTGGGAGGGTCTCGTCGAGGGGCGGAGCGGCATCGGCCCGATCACCCTGTTCGACTCGTCCAACTTCCGGACGCACCTCGCCGCCGAGATCCGGGAGCTGCCCGAAGGGGTCGAGCCGCCCCTCCGCCGCCGCCTTTCGCGCACGGACGTGATCGGTCTCGCGGCCGCGGCCGAGGCTCTCGCCGACTCGGGGCTGGACCTCGACCGCGAGGAACCGGCCCGAATCGGAGTGGTGCTCGGTGCGGGAGTGTCCGGCCTTCTCGACAGCGAGAACTACCTCCGCGCGCTCCTCGCGAAGGGGCCGCGCGGCGCGCGTCCGACGCGCGTCCTGAACCACCCGCCGGACCAGACGACGGACCGGATCGCGGAGCGCTGGGGGTTCCGTGGCCCGCGCTCGACGATCACGACGGCGTGCTCGTCCTCCGCCACCTCGCTCGGCTACGCCGCGGACCTCATCCGCCACGGCCTCTGCGACGTCGTCGTGACGGGCGGCGCGGACACGTTCGCCCGCCTGACGCACGGGGGCTTCAACGCCCTGCGCTCCGTCGACCCCGAGCCCTGCCGCCCGTTCGACCGCCGCCGCAAGGGCCTGACGATCGGCGAGGCGGCCGGGATCCTCGTCCTCGAGGAAGAGGAGCACGCGAGGCGGCGCGGCGCGCGCCCGAGGGCGAGGTTCCTCGGCTACGCCGTGACGTCCGACGCTCACCACATGACGCAGCCCGAGCCGACGGGAGAGGCCGGCGCGCGGACGCTCTCGGCGTGCCTCGCGGCCGCGGGCCTGAACCCGGAGAACGTCGACTACGTGAACGCGCACGGGACGGCCACGCCGCAGAACGACTCCGCCGAGACCGCCGCGATCAAGCGCGCTCTCGGCCCGCGCGCGTACGAGATCCCGACGTCCTCCATCAAGTCCATGCTCGGGCACTGCCTGTGCTCGGCCGGCGCGATCGAAGCCGTCGCGACGGTCCTCACGATCGAAACCGGCATCGTCCCGCCGACCATCAGCTGGGGCGAGCGCGACCCCGAGTGCGACCTCGATGTCGTCCCGAACGTCGCGCGGAAGACGCGCGTGCGCGCCGCGCTCTCGAACTCGTTCGCGTTCGGCGGGAACTCGACGGTCGTCGCGTTCGGGGCCGCGTGAACGCTCTCGCGGTTGCGGGGGGCGGCATGAAGGCGCCCGTCGTCGCCGAGCGGCCGTGAAGGGGCCCGTCGTCGTCGTCACCGGAGCAAGCGCCGTCACGGCGCTCGGCCGCACGCTCCCCGATACGCGCGACGCCCTCGCCTCCGGGAAGAGCGCCGTCGCGCCGATCGAGGGCCCGGGCGTTCCCGAGCGGCGGGACCGCTCCCCCGCCGCGCGGATCGGCTCCTTCACGACCGAGCCCGAGCTCCCGAAGAGCAAGGCGCGGCGTCTCGACCGCGGCAGCCAGTACGCCATGGTCGCGGCGCGGCAGTGCCTCGCGGACGCCGGCTACGCGATGAAGGGACGCGAGGAGCGGACGGGCATCCTCTTCGGCACCGGCTCGGCCGGCGCCGGGCCCCTGACGGAATTCGAGCGGCAGATGGTCGAGTCGCCGGAGTCGGCGTCGCCCTTTCTCTTCCCGAACACGGTTTCGAACGCGCCGGCGTCCCAGGCGGCGATCGAGCTCGGGATCAAGGGGCCGAACGTCACGATCACGCAGAAGGACCCGGCGCCGCTGAACGCGCTCTTCTACGGGCGGATGCTGGTCGCGGACGGCCGGGCGGACGCCCTCCTCGTCGGCGCCGCCGACGAGTGGAACCTCGACTACCATCTCGCCTACGAGCGCGTCCGCGCGACGCGCACGGCGACGCGGCCCGGATTCGTCCTCGGCGAGGGGGCCGCGGTGATCCTGGTCGAGGACGAGGACGCCGCGCGCGCGCGAGGCGCCCGGATCGCCGCGCGCGTCGCGTCCGTCGTCTCGTGGGGCGCGCCGGTCTCGCCGCAGCGCCGGCGCGCGGACCCCGCGACGCTGGCGGGAGTCGTGCGCGCGGCGCTCGAGGAGGCCGGCGCGGCCCCCGGGGACGTCGGCCTCGTCCACCTCTCCCGCAACGGCGTCCCGGCGACCGACTCGGCCGAGGACGCGGCGCTCGCCTCGGTCTTCGGCCCCGAGCCCCCGCGCGCCGTCTCGATCAAGGACGCGCTCGGCGAGAACCCCGCGATCGCCGCCGTCCAGCTCGCCCTCGCCGCCGACGCGCTGCGGGCGGAGCCGACTCTCGGCGCCGTCCTCGTGAACGCCTTCGGCGCGGGCGGGAACTTCCTCGCTGCGGTCCTGACGGCGCCCTGATCCGGTCGTCTACGGCGTCACGTTCACGCTCTTCGGCGCGCTCATCGGGACTCCCCTGTCCGAGAACCACGCCACGCCCTCCTGCACCATGTCCCACTGCAGGACCGTCGCGCCGGTCGTCGCCGGCGCCGTGACCTTCGCCGTCAGGCTGACCGTCGCGCCCGGCGCGACGGCGGCGGTCATGAACGTGCGGTCCCCGTCGCGCACGATCTGGACACCTCCCCGGAACCAGTGGAAGGAGAGGTGAAAGACGCCCCCGGCCGGCCAAGCCTGCGAGCTCCTGTTCTGCACGGTGATCGGCACCATCGCGACCTGCCCGACCTTCATCGTCATCGGCGGAGCTCCTCCGGTGTACGCGGCGCCGTAGGGCGGGTACTCCGGCCGAGGCGGCGGGACGGGCGTGGGCGTCGGCGTGTGCGCCAGGACGAACTCGTCACCGACCTTCGCGCTCCCCGCGCCGAGCGCGAACCGGCTCACGGGCGCTCGCGTCGGCGTCGGGAGGACCGCCATCTCGTCGGTCAGGCGCGCGTGGAGCATCGACTTCGAGCGCGCGGCGGCCGTCTGAGCGGTCTTGAGCTGGGCCTTGAGCGTCTCGCGATCGGGCTGGCTCAACGCCTGCGCGCTGATCGGCGCCATGAGGTTCACGATGTACGCCGTCGCGGCGGAGTCGTAGCCCTTCGACGAGATCGTGACGTTGCTGCACACGATCGCGACCTCCCAGGGGTCGGTGAGGCAGCTTGCCCTGGATTGGATCTCGTTTCCGCCCTGCTCCGTCAGCCGCTCCGACGCTTGCCGCGAGGCAGGGTCGTAGCTGCCGACGCACGAGAACGTGAACGACTGGCCGTTGACGAGGGACGAGCCCGCCAGCTTGTACGTCACCGAACCGTTCGGATTCACCGTCACCTGCGACCAGCTGAGCGTCGCCTGCGGGGGGGAAGTTGCCGCGTCGAAGTGTGCCAAGGCGAACGCGGAGCTCGGAACGAGACAGGACAGAACGACAAGGACGATCGCGGCCGCCGAGAGCCGCCCGAGCCCCGTATTCCTCATGAAGCCCCCCAACCCTTCGTGCCTCGAAGACCCACCGAAGAATGAGTCTCAGAAGGCCCGAACGCAAGGCGGGGACGTGGCCCCGCCGCGCCAATCCCTGGCCGGGGCGCGCCCGCGGGCCGGACCCGTCCCGAGGCACAATCCGGCCGTGGCGCCCCGCTCGTTCTCCGTCTCCCTCGAGGTGCGGTTTCCCGAGGTCGACTCGTACGGCGTCGTCTGGCACGGCCACTACGTCCAGTATTTCGAGGTCGCACGCAACGCGCTCTGCGCGGCGTTCGGGCTCACGCCGGCCGACGCGCTCGCGCACGGCTACAAGGTGCCCATCACGAGGGTCTCGATGGACCTCCGCCGCCCCGCGCGCCTCGACGACCGGCTCGTCGTCTCGGCTTGCCTCGCGCCGCCCGAGACCGCGAAGCTCTCGATGACGTACGAGATCCGGCGCGACGGGTCGGACGAGGTCCTCGCGTCCGGCGCCACCGAGCAGGTCGTCCTCGACCCCTCCGGACAGCTCCTCCTCACGTTCCCGGCGCCCGTGAAGACGCTCGTCGCGCGCGTCCTCGCGTATCAGCGCGGGGAGGCGGAGCCCGACGCGACGAAAATCCTCCCGTCCCCCTGAAAGGCGCCCTCAGCCCTTGGGGAACGTCGCCTCGGCGCGCGTCGGCTCGCCCGCCTTCGACGTCAGGGTCAGCGAGCCGCCGTGCGCCTTCACGATGCGCTCGGCGATCGGAAGGCCGAGCCCCGTCCCCGCCGGCTTCGTCGAGACGAAGAGCTTGAAGAGGTCGGCCGTCTTCGCGGGCGGGATGCCCGGGCCGCGGTCGGCGACCGTCAGCCGCCACCGGGCGCCGGCGTCCTCGACGCGCACGTCGACCTCCCGCGCGGAGGCGCCCTCGGACTCGACGGCGTCGAGCGCGTTCGCAACGAGGTTCAGGACGACCTGCCTCACCCGCGCGGGGTCGAGGCGGGCCGGCGCGCCGCCCGGGCGCGGCTCGAACGCGAGGCGGATCCGGCGGCGCTCGGCTTCCGGCGCGAGGAAGGCGACGGCCTCGCCCGCCGCGTCGTTGAGGTCCGAGGGCACGGCGGCGAGAGGCGAGGGGCGGGCGTAGGAGAGGAAGTCCCCGAGGAGGCGCGAGAGACGCGACGTCTCCTGCCGGGCCGCCTGCGCGAGGTCGGCCGGGGGCGGCGCGTCCCGGCGGCCGCCGCGCGCCCCCTTGAGCTGCTCCTCCAGGAGCTCGAGGTTCAGGCTCATCGCGTTCAGGGGGTTGCGGATCTCGTGCGCGAGGCCGGCGGCGACCTCGCCGAGCTCGGCACGGCGCTCGGCCTCGACGCGCGCGGCTTCCACCCGCCGGGTGCGCCTCACGAGGAGGAGGACGGCCGCCGAGGCCGCGACGATCCCGAGGAGGGAGACGCTCGCGGCCGCGGCCGTCCGGAGGTAGAGCTCGCGGCGCAGCTTCTCGACGCGTTCGGCGAGGACGCGGCGCGAGACGCCGAAGCGCAGCACGGCGAAGTCGCCGACCGGCACCTCGAGGTCGTACGGGTTCGCCTCGGGGGACTCGAACTCCCAGCTCCGCGACGTCGTCCCGGGCTCGACGGGACGCACGTTGACGAGCTTCGGGTCGTCGATGCCGGGGCGCGGCCGGTCCGGGACCGTGAGCGTGCCGTTGTAGGAGTAGAGGACCTCCTTTTTCGCGCTGTCGAGGACCTCGACCTCCGTGAGGATCTGGCGCTCCGAGACGCCCGTGCGGATCAGCCGGTCGATCTCGGTCTGCTTGAGCCTCAGGACGTACGGGTCGCCCTGCGTGCGCTCCGCGATGCCGCGCGCGAGACGCTCCGCGTCCAGCTTCGTGTGGAGGATCGCGTCGTTCACGACGTCCCTCGAGAGCGCCTTGAAGAGAAGGTGCCCGAACAGGAAGACCGAGCCCGCGGTCAGGAGGCCGAGGACCGCGAGGACGAGGGTGATCGACCGCCGGAACGAGGCGGCTTCGGGATCCGACACGGAAACAGTGTAGCGGCCGGCGCGCCGCCGCGCCCCGTCACTCGAAGTAGCCGTTCACGTCCAGCACGAGGTGCACGGGCCCGGAGGACGTGTTGGCCGCCTTGATCGTCCCGGACCCGTCCGTGGCGAGCTGGACCTGGGCGTTGTTCGCGCGCGTCTGCCCTCCCGCGAAGCTGATCGTGCTCGTCCCCGCCGGGACGCCGTCGCCGGGGTAGATCTCGAGATCACCGGGGCCGGACCCTCCCACGGCCGTCACGTTCACGGAGAGCGACGTCGCCTCCGGCGGGATGCCGCAGGTCCCGGCGACCGCGAAGGAACGGTCCGGACCGCCGCCGGCCGCGTCGAGAGCGGGGCCGCCCAAAGGGCCGTCCGGGCCCCGCGTGTCCACGAGCCGGCACGGCGTCAGCGTGTAGAACTGGACCGCCTGGCCGGCGGGAGCCACCGTGACGTTCGCGAATCCACCTCCGAACGGGCAGCCGTTCAGGGTGATCGCGACGGTGAGCTCCAGCGTGACGCCGGCCGTCCCGGCCGTGAAGACGATCTGGTTCGATCCCTGGCCCGACGTGATCGTCCCGTTCGTGATCGACCAGGCGTAGCCGCCCCCGGTGATGTCCGCCACGCTCGCGATCCGGTTCGGCGATCCCGCACCCACCACGGACGGCGCGTTCATGAGGGCGAGCGGGGGCGGAGGCCCGCAGGTGAGCGGCCGAACGACCCGGCCGTCCGCTGCCTCGAGGCTCCCCGCGGCCGCGAGGAGGACGGCGAGAATGCCGGTCAGCCGGCGAAGACGGGACCCGGACGGCGCGTTGAGCATGAGACCCTCCCGCAATTCAACGGGTAATGTCCCGCCAGGCGCCCGCCTAACAGCCGGGCCGACCTGTCCGGATCGGAGGCAGTCCTAGTCCCCCCGCTTCAGGTAGCGGAAGTCCTTGATGTCGTACTCCTTCATCTTCGCGATGAGGCTGCCGCGCGAGATGTTGAGGAGCCGGGCCCCGAGCGACTGGTTGCCGCGCACCTTGCGCATGACGCGCTCGATGACCTGGCGCTCGACCTTCTCGACGATCTCCTTGAGGTCGTCGCTCTCCTTGAGAGCCAGCTCGACGTGCTCGCCCGAGAACTTCTGGTCGAGGTCCTTGAGGGACACGGCGCCCGACCCGACCTGGGCCGCGAGGCGGCGCACCTCGTTCTCGAGCTCGCGGACGTTGCCCGGGTACTGGTAGTTCAGGAGCGCGTTCATCGCCTCGACGTCGAACCGCGCCGCCGGCGGGCCGCCGTGGCGCGCCGCGAGCGCGTCGAGGAGGGCGGGGATGTCCTCCTTGCGGTCCTTGAGCGGGGGCAGCCGCAGCGTGAGCGCCGAGAGGCGGAAGTAGAGGTCGTCGCGGAAATGGCCGTCCTCGACGGCCCGCGTGAGGGGCCGCGAGGACGTCCCGATCACGCGCACGTCGATCGGGACGGTCCGGCCGCCGGGAGCCGTGACCTCGCGCGCTTCGAGGAGCCGGAAAAGGAAGGCCTGCGTCGCGGGCGGGAGGTCGCCGACCTCCTCGATCAGCAGGGTGCCGCCGTCCGCCTCGAAGAGGCGGCCGGTGCGCCGGCGGCGGTCGCCCGCGCCGGCCGCGGTGCCGAGGAGGTCCTCCTCGAGGGCCTGCGCGCTCGCCGCGGTGGCCGCGACGCGGACGAGCGGCCGGCTCCTTCGGGGCGAGAGCGCGTGCAGCGTCTCGGCGACGAGCGTCTTGCCGGAGCCGACGTCGCCGACGAGGAGGAGCGGCGCGCGCGCCGACGCGACGCGCGAAAGCGACGCCTTGAGGTTCTGGATCGCCAGCGATGCGCCGACGAGGAGGGCGAGCGGGTCCTCGAGCCCGCCCGCGGGCGGCGCCGGAACCGCCCCCACGCCTCCCCGCTCGCCGAACGCGGCCTCGCTCCGCTCCGCGTGCACGAAACCGACCGCAGCGGCGGCATGGACCGCGAAGTCGAAGAGCGAGGGGTCCGCGAGCGTCTCGGCCGGGAGGACGAGCAGGCCGGCCGGGTCGGCGTTCGGGCGCGGGACCGGGACGACCTTGAGGCGCGCGCCGCCCTCGAGGACCTCGGCCGGAGCCGTCATTCCCCTCGCGTCCGCGAGGACCGCCGGCCGAAGCTTGGGGAGCGTGCCCTTCCACACGGCGGCGATCGCCTCGCCCTCGTTCGCGGGCAGGAGCGAGATGAACGCGAGACTGTGCAGCGGCGTCGTGGACGCGATGTACGTGACGACGTCCTGGAGCAGCTCCTCGAACGGAACGGGCCGCCGGAGCACCGCGTAAAAGCCGGACCAGAGGTCGCCCGGGCCGGGCTCCTCGGCCCGGCCGGCGTCCGCCGGCGGGACGGCCCGCGGCAAGGGCGCCGGGGCGGCGGCCGCCCGAGGCGCGGCGGCGGGCGGAGCGCCGGGCGGAGTCGGGGCCGGCGAGAGGGCCGCGGCCGCTACCGAGAGGGCGTCGCGGCCGCGGGGCGGAGGAGCCGAGATGCGGTTCGGGTTGGGCGCGGGCCCGTTCAGCAGGGTGATCGTGGCCTCGCCGATGTTGATCCGGTCGCCCGCGGCGAGCGCGGCCGTCTTGACGACGGAGCCGTTCAGCGTCACGTCGGAGCCGGGAGCGCTCCCGAGGACCTCGAGGCGAAGTTCCTCTCCGGCCACCGAGATCCGCGCGTGCCGCCCGAGAACGCCGCGGGCGCGCACGACCAGGTCGTTTCCCGTCGAGGCGCCGATGTGGATGACGTCCCGATGGACCTTTCGGACTTCCGACTCGCCGCCCGCCTTGCGGACCTCAAAACTCAACATGGAAAATGTCCTCCGACAGAGGAGAGGGGAGAATGTGGACAAACAACAGACTATCACGTGGGGCGCCCCTGTCCAGAGGCCGACGACACTCTTTGAACGGACGAAAAACACCCGTTCCCGGGACGCGAGCGCCGTAGAATGACGCTGGAAGGCTGACCCCGACGCTCCATGCCCGCCTCCCCTCTCGACGGACCGCCGTTTCGCGGAGGTAACGCCTCGACGCTGAAGCGGATCGTGGACATGATCCGTTCGGTGCTCGAGCCCGACGCCGTCGAGCTCGAGTACGTCTTCGAGCCCCAGGGCCAGCGTTTCCGGTGGCGGATGGCCGGCGGGCAGGTGACCCCGCTCCGGCCGGTGAGGACGGCGGCGCGGCGCGGCGGGCCCGGCGTCCTGTCGGCTCCGTTCGCCGTACCCGCGCTCGTGCGGGGAACGCTCGCGCTGACGCGGCGGCCGCGGAGGCCGTGGACGGACCCCGAGGCGCTGAGGTTCGAGGTCCTGAGGCCTCTCCTCGCGCAGCTCCTCGAGCTGGCCGCGGCCTGCGAGATCCACGCGGCCGCGCGCCGCCGGCTCGAGAGCGCCGCCGACGCGGCCGCGGTGCCGGTCCTCCTCCTCCGGGCTTCGGGAGCCGTCCTCTACGCGAACGCGGCCGCGACCGCGCTGCTCTCGGCGCGCGGGGGTTCCCCCCACGTCGTCACGGAGATCGGGCGCGAGGTTCCCCTCCACGCCTTTCTCCAGCGGCTCGCGGCGGGGGCGCCCGCCGGCACGCGGCGGCGCGGGGCCCTGACGGACGGGCGCCTGTTCGAAGCGTCCGTCGCGCGCTTCTTCGACGAGGAGGAGGACGTCGCCGTCCTTTCGCTGCGGCTCCTCGCGACTCTCTCGCCCGAGGACGTGAGGTCGCGGCTCGAGGCGCGCGGCGTCTCCGGCCGCGAGGCCGAGGTCGTCGGCGCGGTTCTCGAGGGCCTGCGCAACGCGGAGATCGCGCGGCGGCTCTTCATCACGGAGTGGACCGTGAAGGACCACCTCAAGCACGTCTTCTCCAAGCTCGGCGTCTCCTCGCGCGGCGGCCTGCTGCGCGCACTGGACGCGAGCCCCGGCTTCCCGTGTCCGGACGCGACGCCGCTGGCCAGACCCCATCCGGTGGAGTCCCGGCCGCGCCGGACCCTCAAAATGTAGTGGTCGGCCTCGGAACCGCATGCTACCGTCGCCGCCCGTGAGCACGGCGGAAGCTGCGAAAAAAAGGCGCTCATGTTTCGACTGAAGAAGCTCGACATCCTGGGGTTCAAGTCCTTCGTCGACCGCACGTCGGTCACCCTTCCGACCCGGATCACGGCGATCGTCGGCCCGAATGGATCGGGCAAGTCGAACATCTGCGACGCGGTCCAGTGGGTGCTCGGCGAGCAGTCCGCCCGGAGCCTCCGCGGGACGACGATGGAGGACGTCATCTTCAACGGCGCGGCCCGCCGCCGCCCGCTCGGGATGGCGGAGGTCACGATCACCCTCGAGTCTCGCAGCGGCGAGGAGTGGGCCGAAACCGGCGGCGAAGTCACGATCGCGCGGCGCGTCACGCGCGACGGCGAGAGCGACTACATCCTGAACGGCAAGCGCTCGCGGCTGAAGGACGTGCAGGAGATCCTGCTCGGTACGGGCCTCGGCGTCCGGGCCTACTCGATCATCGAGCAGCAGAAGATCGATCTCATCCTCTCGACGAAGCCGCAGGACCGGCGGCGCCTCATCGAGGAGGCCGCCGGCGTCTCGAAGTACAAGATCAGAAAGCGCCAGGCCGAGGTGAAGCTCGAGGAGACGCGCGGGAACCTCCTGCGCCTCACGGACATCGTCTCGGAGATCGACCGCACCTGCACGTCCCTGAAGCGCCAGGCCTCCCGCGCGGCCCGCTGGAAAGAGCAGGCGGACGTCCTCGCCGGGGAGAAGCGGCGGCTCGCGCGCCTCCGGGCCGACCGGCTCGCCGCCGGATTCGCCGCGGGCGACGCGGCGCTCGCCGCCGCGACGGACGCCGAGGCCTCGGCGCTCGCCGGCCTCGGCGGCCTGGAGGCTTCGCTCGCCGAGGCGCGCCGCCTCGCCGACGAGGACGAGCGCGCCGCGCGCGAGACGGGCGACGCGTACGCGCGGGCCCGCGAGGCCCTCCTCGCGGCCGAGGCGGCCGCGGCCGCGGCCGCCCGCGAGGCCGAGGAGGCCGAGGCGCGGCGGGACCTCCTCGAGGGGCAGAAGAAGGAGACGGAGGCCGACCACGTCCGCTTCGTCGAAGAAGCGGGCCGCGGCGCGAACGCGCGCGCGCAAGTCGAGGCCGAGCTCGCGCGCGCCGAGGCCGCGGCCCGGGCGGCCGCCGGCGCACTCGCCGCCGCCGCGGCGAAGGAGGCGGACGTCGCGGGCCGGCGCGAGGCCGCGCGCCGCGACCTCCTCGCGGCGTCCGGCCGCTCGGCCGAGGCCGCGAACCGCGAGCGCGAGACCGCGCTCCTCGAGGACCGGCTCGCCTTCGCGCTCGCGAAGCTCGAGGAGCGGCGGGGCCGCGCCGCCGAGGTCCTCGCGGGCCGGCGGGCGGCGGGCGCCGACGCCGCGCGCCTCGTCGCCGCCGCCTCGGAGCGGCTCGAGAACGCGCGCGCGCGGCTCGACGACGCGGCTCACGGGCGGAAGGCCGCCGAGGAGGAGCTCGTCGTCCTCAAGACCGCCCGCGAGGCGGTCCTCGCGGCGCTCCACGCCGGCGCCGTCCGGACGGCCTCGCTCGAGACGACGCTCGCCTCGCGCGAGGCGGGGGGCGAGTCCGCGCGCCGGGCGCTCTCGGCGGCGGGCGTCTCCCCGGCCGGCGTCCTCGCGGACCACTTCGAGGCCGCGCCGGGCTTCGAGACCGCGCTCGACGCGGCGCTCGGCTCCGCGCTCGAGGCCCCCGTGCTCGAGAGCCGGAGCGCGCTCGACGCCGCCCTCCGAGCCGTGAAGGGCGGCAAGCTCGGGACGGCGCGGTTCGTCCACCCGCTCCCGGACACGCCGTTCCCGCTCCGGCCCGCCGACCCGCGCGTGAAGGGCATCGCGCGCGACCTCCTCTCGCCGAAGACGGAGGCGGCGCCCGCCGCCGCGCTGCCGGACGCCGTCGTCGTCGCGAGCGTCGACGACGCCCTCGCGATCGCGGCCGTGCATCCCGAAAGGACCCTCGTCACCGTGGACGGCGTCGTCGTGCGCGGCGCCGTCGTCGAGGCGGCCGGCACCGACGTGCCCGGAGAGGGGCTCTTCACGGTCCGCCGCGACCTCAAGGGGCTCGCCGCCGAGCGCGAGACGCTCGAGGCGAGGCTCGCGGCCTCCGACGCGTCGATCACCGCGATCACGCGCCAGGCGGGCGGCCTCGCCGCGACCCTGGACGAGGCCGCGTCCGGCTCGAGGGCCGCCGAGCGGGAGCATTCCGAGGCCGTCGCGAAGGCGGCCGCCGCGCGCGACGAGGAGGAGCGCGCCGAACGCGAGATCCGCGTCCTCGAGGACGAGGCGCGGGGACTCGCGGCGGATCTCGCCCGGGCCCGCGAGAGCCGCGCCGAGGCCGCGCGACTCGCCGCCGCCCGCGCGTCGGAGACGGCGTCCGTCGAACGAACCCTCGCGGCGCTCGAGACCGCCCTCGACGCGGCGCGCGGCGCGCGGCTCTCCGGCGCGGAAGCCGACGCGACGGCGCGCAATGCGAGGGACGTCCTCGCCGAGCGCGTTCGCGCGCTCGCCGAGGCGGCTCGCGCGGCCGAGGACCGCGCGCGCGAGGCGGCCCGGCGCGTCGCCGAGCTCGCCGACGCGCTCGTGGCGGTGGACTCCCGGCGGGCGGCCGCTCTCGCCGAGGGCGCCGCCGTCTCCGCGACGCTGACGGCCGCAAACGCCACCGCGGGTGAGGCCGAGCGCCGCCGCGCGGACGTGGACGCGGCCGCCGCGGCGCGGCGCGAGGCACGCGCCGAGGCCGAGCGGAAGAGCGCCACGGCGCGGGAGGCCCTCGACGCCGCGCGCCGGGCGCGCTTCGACGCGGACCTCGCCCTCGAGCGCCGCCGGGCCGACCAGGACCACCTCGTCGAGACGTGCCGCGCCGAGTTCGGATGCCTGCCCGGCGAGCTGCCCGCGTTCGAAAAGAAGGACGAGGAGCTCGCTCTCGACGACGACGCCCTCGAGGCCGCGCTCGCCGAGAACGTCGTCGGCAAGACGCTCGCGCTCGAGCGCCTCGGCCCCGTGAACCACGCGGCGCTCGAGGAGTACGAGGTCGAGCACGCCCGGCTCGTCGCGCTGTCGGCCCAGAAGGCCGACCTCGAGGCTTCGCTCGCGCAGATCCTCGAGACGATCCGGACGATCAACGCGACGTCCTCGGCCCGTTTCCAGGAGGCCTTCGCGGCCGTCAACGCGAACTTCGGCGCCGTTTTCCAGCGCCTGTTCCGCGGCGGCACGGCCTCGATGCACCTCCTCGACGAGGAGGACCCGCTCGACTCGGGGCTCGAGATCATGGCGCAGCCCCCCGGCAAGCGGAACCAGACGATCGGACTCCTCTCGGGCGGCGAGAAGGCGCTCACGGCGATCGCGCTCCTCGTCGCGATCTTCAAGTTCAAGCCGTCGCCGTTCTGCATCCTCGACGAGGTCGACGCGCCGCTCGACGAGGCGAACATCGACCGCTTCACGTCGCTCCTCGTCGAGCTCTCCGAGGAGACGCAGTTCGTCCTCATCACGCACAACAAGAGGACGATGGAGACGGCCCAGGCGCTCTACGGCGTCACGCAGGAGGAGCCGGGCGTGTCGAAGCTCGTCAGCGTGAGGTTCGACTAGGCCGCCGCCTCCCCCGGACCCGGCCGGTCCCTGACCGCGCGGACGACGGCCCAGACCGTCAGCCCCGCGCAGACGACGAAGACGAGAAGGAAGAGCGCGAGGACGCCCCACTGCGGCGCGACCTCCATCCGCTCGGCCGCCCTGGACGCCGCGAGGTAGAGGTCCCGGACCTGGTGGCGGGTGACGATCATGAAGAGCGCCGCCGCGGCGAACGCGCCGAGCGCGAAGCGCGCGAGCCGCACGTCTCCGGGCGCGGCCGCCGCCTTCACGAGGATCATGAGGAGCGCGATCCCGGCGAGCGCGCCGAGGCCGAGCGGCGCCAGCATCGCGAGGCCTCCTGTCACGAGAGCGGTGAGGACGGGCCTCGGCAGCGCGCCGAGGAGCCAGAGGCCCGCGACGAACTGCAGGAGCGTCGCGGCGAGCGAGACGCGCAGCCCGAAGCGGGCCGCCTCGGGCGCCGCGTCGCCGAGCGGGCGGGGCCACGCGGCCGGAAGGATCGCCGCCATCGCGACGGCGGCGAGGACGAAGTGGAGGAACCGTGGCGGAAACGTCGGGTCGGCGAGCACGAGGGCCGGCCGCGCGAGGAACGAGCCCCAGAGACCCGGCTGGACCGAGAGCAGGTGGACCGCCGTCTGGATCCCGGCGATGACGAGATAGAGGGCCGCCGTGACCGCCAAGAGTCCGGCGGCGCTCTTCCCGTCCCTGAGGCGGAACTTCGCGAGCCAGTTCAGGTAGTACGCGAGCATGAGGAGGAGGAGAAGGCCGAGCCAGACCGGCGCGACGAGGATCGAGGCCGTGTAGAAGTAGCGGCCGTCGAGGACCTGCAGGAAGAGGAGCGGCGCGATCGCGAACGTGATCGCGAGGGAGAGCGCCCAGGAGTTCGCGTTGACGAAAAAGAGGGAGACCGCCCTCCGGGGCTCCCCCGACAGCCGCAGCGGCAGGAGCGTCGCGAAGAGCGCCCCGCCCATCGCCGCGTTCACGCAGAGGAGGTGGAGGAGGAACGTCACGATCCACAGGACGACGAGGAGGGCCGGCGGGCCGGGGACCGGCGACGGGTCGAGGGCAGGAACGAGGTCAGCGCGCACGGTTCGCCTCCGCGGTCTTCACGGGCTCGGGGGTCTTCAGGGAGTCGAGGTAGGAGACGAGCGACTGGAGCTCCTCGTCCGTCCCGACGAACGGCGGCATGAACGGGTAGTCCGCCTTTTGCGGCGGCGTCGCCGCCCATTTCGCGCCGTCGTCGCGCAGCGCGTTCAGGAGGAGGGCGAGGTAGTCGGCGTCCGCGGAAGACGTCCGCTTGCGGATCGAGAGGTAGCCGTCGAGCGTGTGGCATGACGCGCACTCCGCGCGGAAGACCGCGCGGCCGCGCGAGACGGCGTCCGGGCCGGCCTGGTGCGCCGCCCAGCGCGCCTTCGAGAGGATGCCGTCGCGGTTCAACCTCTCGACCTCGGAGACGAGGATCCCGTTCGAGAACATGTAGCCGCGGACGACGAAGGGCTTGCGGGCCCCTTCGCGGACCCGCTCGTACCCGCCGAGGACGGCGAACGCCGCGAGAAGAGCGACGACGGCCTGAGGCCACCGCAACGTCTTCGGCACCGCCGCGGCGAGGAGCGCGAGCAGCGCCGAGACCGCGAGGGCGACGAGGACGTACCGCCAGCCCGTCGCGAGCGCCGCGATGAGCGGCTTTTCGCCGAGGAAGTTCGCCGCGACCCCGGCGGGGAGCGCCGCCTTCCACCAGAGGAGCCCGGCGGCCGCGAGGGCGGCGCCCGCGAGCTCGATCCGCCCGAGGAGTCCGGCGAGGCGCCGGCGCGCGTCGCGATCCTTCTCGCGCAGGGCCGCGAGCATGAGGTACGAGCCCGCGAGGAGGAGGCAGACGCCCGTCCTCAGGACGAGGCCCGGGAGGTACGTCGGGTTCAGGAAGCCGTCCCAGAAGCCGTGCGTCGCGAGCCAGCGGCCCGGCGTCAGCATGAAGCCGAGGATCCCCTGGATGATGACGAGCGACATGTAGGCCGCGAACGCATAGAGGACGATGAGGAGGCGGTGCGTGCGCGGGCGGACGCGGTCCCACGTCGTGTACCAGGCGAGGGCCGTGACGACCTCGAGGAGGAAAAACGCCCACTCGATCGCCCAGCCCCAGACGAACGAATGGATGAGCGCCGACGTCGCCGCGGGCTGGACGAGGCCGATCGTGAACCAGATCCCGACGCCCGAGATCGCGCCGAAGACCGTCGAGACGAGGATGAGCATGAGCGAGGAGCGCTTGAGCAGGGCGCGCAGGGCCGGGTCGGGTCGCCGGCCGAGCGACGTCTCGGCCCACGCCATGACGAGCCCGCCGCCCACGGCGAAGTGGGAGACGAGGACGTGGAGGATCGCGATCGTGCCGATGAGCACGCCTCCGCCGAACGCCACGTCCCAGATCGGGTAGTCCATGGGAACCTCCGCCCGAATTGCTTAGCGCATCGGCGGTCCGGCGTCCATGAGGCGCCCGCTCCATGGCGGCCGTGGACGGGAACAGGCTCCGGCCGGGCGACGCCTTCGATTCACCGCGCGGAGAACTCGAGGTCCGCGAGGAGGATCGGGCCCACGGGTCTCTCCGTCGCGACCGGGGGCGAGGCGAGGAAGCGCATCGCCTCCGATGCCATCTCGCGGTGGGCGGACTTTCCCGTCGCTCGGGCCAGGGCGCTCGCGAAGCGCACGACGAGGAGGTTCTCGTCGCGGTTCGGCCGCCGCGGGACGTTCGTGACCTTCGAGGTCGTCGCGAGCGAAGAGTAGCCGACGCCCGCGCCCTTCGGGAGCGCGAAGTGCTTCGCGATGAAGTCCGCGGCCGCGGAGGCCCGGTCCAGCCACTCCCGGTCCGAGGTCGCCTCCCACAGGCTCACGAACGCCGTTCCCATCGACGCCGTGTCCACGAGGTAGGGCCCGCCGGCGTCCACGGCGCCGTGACGGAAGCCTCCGCCCTCGACGGAGCGATTCGCGACGACCCAGCGCGCGGCCGTGAGCGCCTCCTCGAGGACGTCCGGCTCCTTCGTGGCGGTCCAGAGCGCGACGAGAGCGTCGATCATCCGGCCGTTCTCGCGCGCGTAGAGGTGCGTGTCCACGCGCGGAACGCCGGGGGCCCGGCGGGCCGCGTCGTCGAGCGCGAAGTACTCGCCTCCGTGCTCTCCCGGCACGGCGTCGGCGTCCTGACTCACGTAGAAGGCGCCCTCGGGGCTCTTCAGGAACGCGTCGACGTACCGCCGGATGTCGCGCGCCGCCTTCAGGTGCCCGGCGTCGCGCCACTGCCCGTACGCGAGCGCGTACACGCGGAGGTTCGACGCCTGGAAGAGCGCGAGCTTCTCGAAGTGAGGCTCCTTCCAGTCCCCTCCCGTCGAGTACTGGTAGACGCCTCCCCAGACGGGGTCGATGAGGTTCCTCTGCGCGGCGAGCGTCTGGCGCGCCATCTCCCCGGCCCGCTCGTCCCCGGCCTTCGCCCGAATCAGCGCGAGCTCGACGCTCGCGGGCTCGAGGAACTTCTGGACGAACCCCCAGCTCCCGTGCTCGGCGTCGTACGTCTCGAGGTACGCGGCCTCGAGCTTTGCGCGCAGCGCCGGCGAGAGGGCGCCGGCCGCGGGAGCGGCGAGCTTCGGCTCCGGGCGGACGGACGGCCCGGGTGTCGGATCGTCGACGACGGCCCGGAGGAGCGAGAGCATCCCGTCGGGCGGGATGTACCCGGACCTCTTCACGAGCTCCCTGCCGTCGGGCGCGAAGATGATCGTCGCCGGCCAGCCCCAGTCCTCGTAGCGCGCCGAGATGTCGGGGCGCGCGTCCTGGTCGACGCGCACCGCGATGTATTTCTCGCCGAGGAGCCGCGCCACGTCGGGCGAGCCGTACGTCTTCTCGTCCATCACGTGGCACCAGTGGCACCAGACGGCGACGAGGTCGAGGACGACGAGCTTCTTCTCCTTCTTCGCCGTCACGAAGAGGTCGTCCGACCACGGCCGCCACGCGACGCCGGAGGGCGCGGCGGCGGGCGTGGACGCCGGCGCTCCTTCGGCCTGTACGCCGAATGCCGCGATGAACGCCGCGAGCAGCACCCGCGCGAGTCTTCTCATTTCGAAGGAATTACGCGATCGGCCCCGTCGGCGGATCAGCTACTCGTACCATCCGACGACGTCGACGATCACGTGGACAGCCCCCGTGCCCGTGGACGTCTCGTACCGCACCGTGAACTCCGCGTCCGGCCCGAGCGTGATCGTCGCGTTGTTCGCGCGCGTCTGGCCCGCCTTGAAGTTGATGACCGAGGTCTCGGGCTCGCCGATGTCGGACGGGTGGATCTTGAGGAGACCGTCGGCCCGTCGAACCAGAAGAGCCGCCCGTCGGTTGCGTAGATCTTGCCCTGGCTCCCGCCAGGCGCGTAGACGAGCACGGTTCCCGAAGCCGTTCCGTCCGTCCGCCAGAGTCCGGCGCCGAACGTGCTGATCCAGGCACTCCCGCCCATCTCCTGGAAGCCGGGGAACGACGACGAAGGGCCATGGACCAGATCGCCGATCCGCTGCGCCGGCTGCCCGCTCGCTTTCGGCGCCGCGGCGGCGAGGCCGAGGATCAGACCGGCAAGACAGAGGCGGGAGAAGATGCGGAGCACTTTCTCGGAAGTGTCCCGCGGCGCGGGCGGCCCACGTCGCGCGGAGCGCTCTCTGCCGAATCCCGCGGCCGGAGGAGTGAGACAACGTCTCGGGCTTCCCATTGGGAACCCCGCGGCCGACTATAGGGAAAAAGGGGCGTTGCGGCCGGGTCTCAGCCGAGGGGCGGCTACTTCCCGCTCGACTCCATCGGCGTCAGCATCCGGCCGGAGCCCTCGCGCCCCGACTTCTTCCCCGTCGCGGTCTCGTCCTTCGGCGGGAGCGGCGTGATGAGCTCGTGCATGAGGAAGAACGCGACGACCATGAAGCCGATGAGGTACCAGAGGTCGAAGAAGATCTGGCCGGAGCCGTTCCGGTACATCCCCACGCCGAAGACCGGAATGAGCGCCCAGGCGAGGAACAGGGCGAGAAGAACGAGAACCGCCTTGTGACCCTTCTTCGCGTGCGTGTCGCGCATCGGGGGCCTCCCGTCTACCGCGCGATCCTACTCTCTTCACGGGACTGAGTCGCAATATCTTTCTGCATCGCGCCGCGCCTCCGGACCCCCTTCCGGCGGCAGCGCCTTGAACTCAGTCTCGGTTCCCCTATCATCGGGCTTCAAAGCGGGGGATCCGACATGCACACGTGGCCCTTCTCGTGGTTACCGGCCGCAGACGTCTCGCAGGACGGCTGGCGGGCCGACGCGCTCTTCTGGTACACGACGACGCTCTGCGTGATCGCGTTCACGCTCGTCGCGCTCGCGCTCGTGTACTCGTCCTGGAGATACCGGGCGCGCCCGGGCGCGAAGGCCCTGTACACCCACGGCACGGACCGGAGGAGCTTCGCGGTCACGGGCGTCCTCGCGGCGATCGTCTTCATCACGATCGACATGAATCTCGTGAGGGTCTCGCAGCACGACATCAAGGACGCCACGTACAACTGGCCGACGGCGCCCGACACCGTGCGCGTCGAGGTCATGCCCCAGCAGTGGGCCTGGAACTTCCGCTACGCGGGGCCCGACGGCGTCTTCAACACGCCGGACGACGTCGTCACCTTCAACGAGCTGCGCGTGCCGGTCGGCCACCCCGTCATGCTCAACCTCAAGTCGAAGGACGTGATCCACAGCTTCTACCTCCCGAACTTCCGCCTCAAGCAGGACGCGAACCCGGGCACGATCACCCGGACCTGGTTCAAGGCGCTGAGACCCGGGGACTTCGAGATCGCCTGCTCGCAGATGTGCGGGTGGGCGCACTACAAGATGAGGGGCGATCTCTTCGTCCTCTCCGACGCCGACTTCTCGCGCTGGATGAAGGAGGCCGAGGGCGACGCGAAGCGCCGGTTCGACCCCGCGGACACCGAGCAGATGTGGGGCTGGGAGTGGCTGCAGTAATGGCCGACACGCGCCGGAACCTCCTCTACGCCGGGCCCGACTTCCACGCCGAGCAGCACATCCACCCCGAGCCCTCGAGCTTCGTCCGGCGCTACGTCTTCTCGACGGACCACAAGGTCATCGCGAAGCAGTTCCTGTGGTACGGCCTCTTCTTCCTCGCGATCGGCGGGACGATGGCGATGATGATCCGCTGGCAGATCGGGCACCCGGGCACGGCCTTCCCCGTCCTCGGCGAGCTCCTCTGGCCCGAGTCGGGCGGCGTCATGCCCCCGCAGGCCTACGCGTCCTTCTTCACGATGCACGGGACGCTCATGATCTTTTTCGCGATCACGCCGATCCTGATCGGGGCGTTCGGGAACCTCCTGATCCCCCTCATGATCGGCGCGCGGGACATGGCGTTCCCGACGCTCAACATGCTCTCCTTCTGGACGAACGTCCTCGCGGGCACCGCGATGGTCGTCTCGTTCTTCGTTCCGATGGGCGCGGCGGCGGGCGGCTGGCAGGCCTATCCGACGCTCTCGACGCTCGTCGGCCAGCCCGGCCCGGGCCAGAGCCTCTGGATCGTGGGCATCTTCTTCACGGGCTCGGCGTCGATCATGGGCGCCGTCAACTACATCACGACGGTCGTGCGCCTGAGGGCCCCGGGCATGGGCTACTTCCAGATGCCGCTCTCCGTGTGGGGCATCTGGCTGACGGCGATCCTGAACGCGCTCTTCGTCCCCGTCCTCGCGGCGGGAGTCCTCCTCCTCTTCCTCGACCGCACGTTCGGGAGCCACTTCTTCCTCGCGGGCGCGGCGGTCACGAAGGGGGGCGGCGACCCGATCCTCTACCAGCACCTCTTCTGGATCTTCGGCCACCCGGAGGTCTACATCCTGATCCTCCCCGCGTGGGGAATCGTCTCGGACCTCCTCTCGTTCTTCTCGCGCAAGCCCGCGTTCGGCTACAAGGCGACCGCGATCTCGATGAGCGTCATCACGTTTCTCTCGATGGTCGTCTACGGCCACCACATGTTCGTCGTCGGGATGAGCCCGCTCCTCTCGCAGGGCTTCATGACGCTCACGATGCTCATCTCGATCCCGTCCGCGGTCTTCTTCCTGAACTGGCTCGGGACGATGTGGCGGGGCGCGATCCGCTTCACGACGCCGATGCTCTTCGCCGTCGGCGTCGTCTTCGTGTTCGGCCTCGGCGGGCTCACGGGCCTCCACCTCGGGGCGATCTCGTCGGACATCTATCTCCACGACTCGTACTTCGTCGTCGGGCACTTCCACCTCACGATGGCGGCCTCGGTCCTCCTCGGCGCGTTCGCGGCGATCTACTTCTGGTTCCCGAAGATGTTCGGGAAGATGATGAACGAGACGCTCGGGAAGTGGCACTTCTGGCTCACGATCGTGCCGATCACCGTCGTCTTCTGCGGGATGCTCGTCGTGGGCTACGGCGGCATGCAGCGCCGCCTCTACAACGCGGACGAGTACGCCTTCCTCCGTCACCTGCATCCCGTCAACCTCTGGGTGACGCGCGCCGCCCTCCTCCTCGGGGCATCGCAGTTCCTGTTCGTGGTGAACTTCCTCTCGAGCCTCGTCGCCGGGAAGAAGGCGTCCGAGAACCCCTGGGAGGTCGGCACGCTCGAGTGGACCGTGCCCTCGCCGCCGCCGCACCACAACTTCGACGAGATCCCGCTCGTCGTCAACGGCCCGCACGAGTTCAGCCACCCCGACGTCAAGGGCAAGGACTGGCTCGCGCAAAACGAGCCGATCGCGGCGGAGCCCGTCGCGCTGGGAGCGGTGGGCCGTTGATGTCCACCGTGACGTTCCATCATCTTCCGGCCCGCGAGGAGTCCCGCCGGACCTCGTTCGTCGGGATGGTCATGGCGCTCGCGTCGTGGACGATGCTCTTCGGGAGCCTCTTCTTCGCGTACGCGATCCTGCGCCTCAAGGCGGGCTCGTGGCCGCCGGAAGGCGTCGCGCCTCTCCCGAGGCTCCTCCCGTTCGTCAACACGCTCGTCCTCCTTGCCTCGAGCCTCGTTCTCCACCGCGGCGCGCGCGACGAGGCGGAGGCGAGGATCGGCGCGCTCCGCGAAGCGCTCCGGGGCACCGTCGCCCTCGGGTCGCTCTTCCTCGTCCTGCAGCTCGCGGTGTGGGTCCCGCTCTGGCGGTCGGGATTCACGATCGCGTCGGGCGTCTACGGCTCGATCTTCTACGGGCTGACCGTCTTCCACGCGCTCCACGTCCTCGCGGGCCTCGCCGTCCTCCTCGCCCTCGTGCCGGGCGCCCGAAAGGGCCGGTATCGCTCGGGAAGGCAGAACGCCGTCCGGCTCTCGGCGATGTTCTGGCACTTCGTCGATGCCGTCTGGGTCGTCATGTTCGTCGCCGTCTATCTGCTCTGATCCGAAAGAAGAGAAAGAAAGAAAAAGAACTCTATGAACGTTGGCACGCGACGCGCGGCGGGCATCACCACGGCGGCAACGGGAGTGGCCGCGTTCGTCGCCGCGGTTCTTGTTCTCGCCGTCGGTTGTTCCGCGCCCGGCACGCACTTCGTGAAGTCCCGGAAGCTCGGCGGCAAGCTCGTCTCGGCGCGCCGCCTCAACAGCGGGCACGAGCTCTTCCTCACGTACTGCGCGGCCTGCCACGGCGTGGAGGGCGACGGGAAGGGCCCGGCTTCGGTCGGGCTGCGGCCGCCGCCGCGCAACTTCAAGCAGGGTCAATTCAAGTTCGCGGCCGTCGCGAGCGGCCAGCTCCCGAACGACGAGGACCTCCTCCGGATCGTGCAGGGCGGCCTCCACGGGACGGCGATGCTCCCGTGGCGCGACGTCCCCGAGCGCGACATCCTCGACATCGTCCAGTACATCAAGACGCTCTCGCCGAAATGGATCGACAAGACGCCCGGCGAGCCGATCGTGCCCGGGCCCGACCCGTGGGGCGACGCGAGGAAGGCCGAGGCGATCACCCGCGGCATGAAGGTCTACCACGGCCTCGCGCAGTGCCTCTCGTGCCATCCCGCGTACGAGTCCAAGGCGACGATCGACGCCGCGAGCCTGGAGCTTTCCAAGCGCGAGGCGACGCTCCGTCCCGACCCCTATCACTCCGAGCTGAAGGACAGCGACTACGGCACCAGGCTCATGCCGCCAGACTTCACGCGCGACCACGTGCGCTCCGGCGAGGCCCTCACGGACATCTACCGCACGATCGCCTCCGGCATCGGGGGCACGGCGATGCCGACGTGGAAGGGTGCGCTCCCCGACGACGACATCTGGGCGATGGCGTACTACGTGCGGTCTCTCATCGACATCAAAGGCACGCGCGAAGCGGACGACAGAAGAGACAAGCTGATCGCAGCGCTTGCGCCGTCGCATGACAACGGCGCGAAGGCGAATTAGAGGAAGAGAAGAAGGAAGAATTTCTTGGAAAGTAATAGGGCAAGGTGACCGCGATTCACGTTTCAGGTGGCGTTCGTGCAGCCGCACCGGTGGCGCAGAGGATTGCCGCGCGCCTGACCGGCAGTCCGTGGTTCTGGGCCGTCTTCGTCGCGTGCGCGTTCGCGCTGCCGCTCGTTCGGTCGCTCGCGCGGCCGCTGCCGCCGGCGCCCGCCGTTCTCGGGACGCTGCCCGCGTTCGCGCTGACGGACCAGTACGGGAAGGCCGTCACGGATGCGTCCCTGCGCGGAACGCTCGTCCTCGCCGAGTTCGTTTCCGCCGACCGCCTCTCGGGCCGGCCGACGCCCCTCGCCGAGCTCCAGAAGCGCGTGAGGAACACGGGTCAGGCCCTGCGCCTCGTGAGCTTCGTCGACCTCGCGCCCGGCGCGCCTCCCCTCGCGGACCTCGCCGGGCACGCCGGCGCGGCCGAGCCGCGGTGGACGCTCGCGGGCGGCGACCTCGCGCCCGTCGAGGCCGCGATCCGGACGGCCGCGGGCGGCCGCGCGGACGTCCCCCTCTTCGGCTACCTGCTCCTCGCGGACGCGCACGGACGCATCCGGCGCGTCGAGGCGCCCACGAAGGAGAACGTCGACCGGATCATGCGAGACATCGGACTCCTCGCGAACATGGAAGGGCTTTGAATGAGCGCAGAAACGGACGCCGTCTTCGTACCGGGCCACACCGTCCCGAACCGGCCCACGTTCGGCTCCGCGACGACGGGCAAGGTCGGGATGTGGATCTTCCTCGTGACCGACGCGATGACGTTCGGCGGCCTCCTCCTCGCCTACGGCATCCTGCGCGTCGGGAACACGCGGTGGCCCGCGCCGACGACCGTCCTCGGCATCCCGTTCACGGCCGTCATGACGTTCGTCCTCATCGTGAGCTCGCTCACGATGGTTCTCGCGCTCGACCAGGCGAAGCACGGGAACCGCCTCGGGACGGTGAAGTGGCTGCTTCTCACGGCCGCCGGCGGCGTCTTCTTCCTCTGCGGCCAGGCGTACGAGTACACGCATCTCATCCGCGAGGGCTTCACGCTGCCGTCGGGCAACTTCCCGGCGACGTTCTACGTCATCACGAGCTTCCACGGCGGCCACGTCTTCACGGGCGTCTGCTACCTCCTGATCACGGCGTTCGGCGTGCTCCGGGGCAAGCACCTCGAGAACGGCGCGAACTTCGTCGAGATCACGGGGCTCTTCTGGCACTTCGTCGACCTCATCTGGATCCTCGTCTTCACGCTCGTCTACCTCATTCCATGAAAGGGCCCGCATGACGGAACACGCCCATCCTCCCGAGCTCGACGCGCCCGCCGACCACGCGAGCCACCGGCGGGACTACTTCCGCATTTTCTGGGTGCTCCTCGTCCTCACGATCGCCGAGGTCGCCGTCTCCTACGTGCGGGTCGACAAGCGCCTCGTTTCCGCGGTCATGGTCGGCCTCGCGCTCACGAAGGCCGCGTGCGTGGGGCTCTTCTTCATGCACCTCCGGTACGAGGCGAAGTCCCTCCAGTGGCTCGCGTTCCTCCCGCTCCCGCTCGCCGGCTTCTACGGCGTCTTTCTGATGCTGGACGGCGCGAACCTCCTCCGGCCCGTCACGGCACCCTGGATCCACCACTGAGGAGGCGCCGATGAAGCCCGCCCTCCGATCCGCCGCTCTCGCTTCCCTCCTCGCCGCCAGCCTTCTCGCCGCGCGCGCGGCCACGGCGTGCCCCTCCTGCGCGGCGTCGTCTTCGCCGAAGGACCCGAACATCTGGCCGATCGTCGGGGTCTTCATGCTGGTTCCTTGGGCCCTCGGTCTCGGCGCAGTCCTCCTCATCCGCCGGGAGTCGCGCGCGGCATAGATCCGTTCCCGCGCGCCCGGGGGATAGGATCGCGCCGTGCACGCGGACGAGGCCGTCGCGCTGGCCGAGCGCCACGTCGGGGACCGGTACGAGGTTCTCGAGCCGATCGGAGCCGGCGGCTATGCCGCCGTCCTGAGGGTCCGGAACCGCGCGAACGGCCGCCACGAGGCCCTCAAGATCGCGACGGTCGCGCCCGGCATCGACCCGGACGCCGTCCAGCGCTTCCGCGAGGAGACGCGGATCGCCGCCTCGCTCGACCATCCCTCCATCGTCCGCGTCTACGCCTCCGGGGACGACGGCGAGGTCCTCTGGTACGCGATGGAGCTCGTCGAGGGCCCGAGCCTCGCGGCGGGCCGCGGCCGGGCTCACGCCGCCGAGGAAGCCGCGCGCGTCGCCGAGGCGCTGCTCGACGCACTCGCCTGCAGCCACGCGAAAGGCGTCCTCCACCGCGACGTCAAGCCCGAAAACGTGCTCCTCGCCGCGGACGGCCGGCCGAAGCTCATGGACTTCGGCATCGCCAAGAGCGGCGACAGCTCCGTGCGGACGAAGACGGGCTTCCTCGTCGGATCGCCCGCGTACGTCTCGCCCGAGCAGCTGGCCGGAGACCCGCTCGACGGGCGGACCGACGTCTACTCGCTGGGCACGACGCTCTACGAGCTTCTCGCCGGACGCCTTCCGTTCCGCTCGCGCGGGATCGAGGACCTCGCGCTGCGCCTCGACGCGGAGGCGCCGCCGCTCTCGCGCTTCCTCCCGGACGCCGACCCCGATCTCGAGCGCATCGTCGGCAAGGCCCTCGCGCGCGACCGCCGCCGGCGTTACGACGCCGCCGGGATGCGCGACGACCTGCGGGCGTGGCTCGCCCGACGCGCCGGCGGCGCGAACGACGAAGACGGAGCGACGGCCTCGCCGCGCGCGCTCCGCTGGCTGCCGAATTTCCTCCGAAGAAGGTAGTCTTCGGACGGAGGGGCTTGATGCGTCCGAAGAGCTTGTTGCTCCTGGTCCCGGCCGTCCTCGGAGCGGCCACGCCGGCTGCCGGCCAGACCGAACCGCCCGCGCCGCCTGCCTGCAAGTGCCCGTGCCCGTGCCCGGAGCCGCCGCCGCCGCCGCTCACGGGCTCTCTCGGCGCCGGCCTCTCGGTCACGAGCGGAAACTCGGACACGACCGCGTTCAACCTCTCTTTCGGCCTCGTCTACGACCCGAAGACGCACAGCCTCTTCAAGGCGGACGCTCTCTACCTCTACTCGAAGGCGGACGGCGAGTCGACGGCCGACAAGGCGACCGCGCGGCTCCGCTACGAATACAAGGTCACGGAACGCGTCTACGCCTTCGGCCAGGTCGGGTATCTGCGCGACCGCTTCAAGAACGTGACGTACCTGGTCGCGCCGATGGCGGGCGCCGGCTACTACGTCGTCAAGGAGAAGAGCCTCGAGCTCGGCCTCGACGGCTCGGTCGGCGGAGCGTTCGAGAAGGACAGCGGCTACGACGCGACGTCGAGCGGCGCCTTCGCCGTCGGGGAGAGCTTCACGTGGAAGATCTCCCCGGCCGCGTCGTTCACCCAGAAGGCGTCGGGCCTCTGGAAGACGAGCGACACGTCGGACTCCTTCTACCACTTCGAGATCGGCCTCGCGGCCACGCTCACGAAGTCGTTCGAGCTGAAGGCCTCGTATCTCGTCGACTACAAGAACAGGCCGCTTCCCGAGACGCTCGAGAAGACGGACACGGCGCTCGTCGCCGCGCTCGTCTACAAGTTCTAGGGGCCCGCGAGACGGCCCGCCGCGCGCGGGCCGCCCTTCACTTCGCGGCCGGCCGGGAGGCGGGCTTCGCCGCCGGCGCGGGCTTCGGCGCCGGGGCCTCCTTCGCCCGCGTGTAGTGGTACTCGAGGAAGGGCCGCCGCACGTCGCCCGGCAGCTTCTCCTCGAAGATCTCGTAGTACTCGTCGTCGCTCATCTTGACGAGACGCAGCGCGACGTCGGCCGACTCGCCCCAGATGTAGAACGTCCCCGAGAGCGTGAGGCGGTTCCCGTCCCAGCCCTGGGACGAGACGAGGGCGGCGTTCGTGCCCCGTCCGACGCTCGAGAAGAACTGCCAGCGCCAGGTCCGCTGGTACGGGTCGAATCCGAGGATCTCGACGGCGTCCTCGCCGAGCGGGCCCGCTCCCTTGTTGCGCGAGAGGAGCCAGCGCCCGCCGAGCTCGAACCGGGTCGTCCGCGTCGCCTTCTCGACCTTCTCGCCCTCCTGCTTCGTCGCGTACGTCCGCACGACGGCGTCCCACGTGCCCGTCATCCAGCCGGCCCCCGCGAGGGCCTTGGGCTGGGTCGTCGCGAGCTTCCGGATCTCCTCGTTCTCGGCGAACTTCCTCTGGACGCGCTCGAGAATGGTGGGCGGCTCGTCGGCCGCGGAGGCGCGGGGGGAAGAGAAAGCGGCTGCTGAGAAGAGCGCGAGGGCGGCGGCCGTTCGTTTCTTCATGGGTGCATTCTATGGAAGGTCCGAAGAGAACCTGCCTGGAAAGGTGCCGGTCCGTGCAGTTCCGGGCGGCGCGCGACTGGAGTAGAGTCCGCCCTCCCGGATGGCCGAGTCTCGCGAATTTCCTTCGGAGGCGAATCCCATGTACCGCACGCAATCCATCAACGAGCTGGAGCGTTCCTGGGCGAACGACCTGAGGTGGAAGGGCATCGTCCGTCCCTACACGGCGCAGGACGTCGACCGCCTGCGCGGGACCGTCCAGCTCGACCACTCGATCGCCCGGATGGGCGCCGAACGCCTCTGGAACCTCCTGCACACGGAAAAGTTCGTCCACGCCCTCGGAGCCCTCACGGGCAATCAGGCCGTCCAGCAGGTGCAGGCCGGCCTCAAGGCCATTTACATGTCCGGCTGGCAAGTCGCGGGCGACGCGAACGACGCCCTCACGATGTACCCGGACCAGAGCCTCTACCCGGTCACGTCCGTCCCGAACGTCATCCGGAAGATCAACAACGCCCTCATGCGCGCCGACCAGATCCAGCACATGGAGGGGAAGACGGACATCTACTACTTCGCGCCGATCGTCGCGGACGCCGAGGCCGGCTTCGGCGGCCCGCTGAACACGTTCGAGCTCGTCAAGTCCATGATCGAGGCCGGGGCCGGCGGCGTCCACCTCGAGGACCAGCTCTCCTCGCTCAAGAAGTGCGGCCACATGGGCGGGAAGGTCCTCGTCCCGATCCACGACTTCATCCAGAAGCTGATCGCCTCGCGCCTCGCGGCCGACGTCATGGGCGTCCCGACGGTCTTCATCGGGCGCACGGACTCCCTCGGCGCCAACCTCATCCGCGGCGACATCGACAAGGTCGACCAGGACTTCCTGACCGGCGACCGCACGCCGGACGGCTTCTACATCGTCAAGGGCGGCATGGACTACGCCGTCGCCCGCGCCTGTGCCTACGCGCCGTACGTGGACCTCATCTGGTGCGAGACCTCGTCGCCCGACGTCGGCGAGGCGCGGGACTTCGCACAGGGCGTCCACGAGAAGTTCCCCGGCAAGATGCTGGCGTACAACTGCTCGCCGTCCTTCAACTGGAAGAGGAAGCTCTCCGACCCCCAGATCGCGACGTTCCAGGAGGAGCTCGGCGCCCTCGGCTACAAGTTCCAGTTCATCACGCTCGCGGGCTTCCACACGCTGAACGCCTCGATGTACGAGCTCGCGCACGGATACCGGAACGAGGGGATGTCCGCGTTCGTGCGCGTGCAGGAGCGCGAGTTCGAGCTGGAGAGGACCGCGGGCTTCCAGGCCGTCAAGCACCAGCGCTTCGTCGGCGCCGGCTACTTCGACCAGGTCCAGATGACCGTGACCGGAGGCGACGTCTCGACGGCCGCCCTCAAGGGCTCCACCGAGGAAGAGCAGTTCTACGCGGGGGCGGAGAAGAAGGAGCACGAGTAGGCGTCCGCTGCGGCGTAAGATTCTCTTCATGAAGAACGCCGCGGCCTTCCTTCTCTCCTTCTCGGCCGCCGGCGCCGCGTTCGGCCAGTCGCAACCTCAGGCGCCGACGCCGATTCCCCAGAGCGTCGTCGCGCCGTCGCTCCCGGACGAGAAGAACAAGGAAGGCGTCGTCAGGCCCGGCGCCGCCCAGCAGACGGACAGCGCCGGCTGGGTGCAGACGAACGTGGGTCAGATCGATCCGAATGCCCCGAAGACCTCGTCGCCCGCGCCCGCGGCCGCGGGCGCGCCCGGCGGCCCGGCGGCCCCCGGCCCGGGCATCGGCGTCCCTTCGCTCCCGCCCCCCGCCGCCGGGCCGAAGGGGAAGGCCGTCGTCGAGGCCGCGCACGTCACGATCCGCGGCGTCGTGAAGGCGTACGACAAGGGAGTCTCGATCACGGTCGTCGAGGCGAACGGCAAGACGCGCGTCGTGCCGCTCGCCGAGAAGGCGACCCTCTACGAGGGAATCGCGGTCGGCGACAAGGTCGCCGTGCGCGTCCCGCTCCAGAAGCCGGCGGACGGCAAGCACGCCGACCTCGTCGAGAAGCTGAAGCCGCCGAAGGCGCCCCCGGCGTCGAAATTCTCGCAGGCGCAATCGCCCGGAAACTGAGCTCGTGGGCTCCTTCACTCCTCCGCCCGGGGAGCGGGCTCGGGCCGGAAAACACGAAGGGCCGCGACCCGGACGGTCGCGGCCCCGCGCTGGTCATCCGGCGAAGGCCGGGATCAGAAGTAGAAGACCTGCATCTGGAGCGTGAACTCGTTCGTCGCGAAGCCGACCTTCGGCTCGACGCGCTGCCACCAGACCTTGACGTTGAAGTTGTTCTTGAACTTCTCGTACGGGTAGAAGTTCAGCCCGACCGCCCAGCGCTGCTCGTTCTTGGGCTTGTTCGCGTCGGCGTCGTAGTCCCTCTGCTCGTAACGGAGAGCCGCGCCCATCTGGGCGGCCTTGACGAAGACGCCGCCCTCGACCGAGAACGTGTCCTCCTTCGGGAGCGACGTGACGAACTTGCCGCCGTCGATGTACTGGTAGACGATCGTGGACTCGACCGACCCGAACCCGACCGGCATGTCGAGATACATGTTGCCCGAGGTGAGGCTGTAGTCGCCCTGCGAGTCGTAGCCGCCCGCGAGGGCCAGGATCTTCTTGGCCCCGTAGTTGGCGCCCGCGTATGACGGAAGGGCGTAGACCTCGGTATCGAAGAAGTTGTACTGGAGCCATTCCGTGATGCGGAACGCGTTCTTGGCGCCCGGCTGCCTCAGGCCCGACAGGACGGCCGACCGGTACTCGAGGTGATCGTTCACGAGGAAGCCGCGCGCCATGAAGCCCGTGTCGCGCCCGGTGTTGTTCTGGAGCGCGGTGCTCGGGAGGTTGTTGTACGCGGACGCGTCGAGCATGAAGGTGGACGCGCTGGACGTCAGGATCCAGCGGTTCGTCGGCACGAGGATCGCGCCGGCCTGGATGTTGAACTCCTTGGCGATGCGCCATTCCCCGACGGCGTCGAGGAGGTTGAACCCCGTCGACGGAGCCTTGGCGCCCGACCCGGTCGCCGTCGTCTGCGTGGACTTGCCGAGGTTCGCGTTCTCCGTGTCGACGTAGAAGAAGACGTTCGGGGCGACCTGCCCGGCCAGGATGATCCGGGCCCGGCGGATCAGCATGTTCTGCATCCAGCCGCCCGTGTCCGTGTTCGTCGCGTTCGCGACCTGCTGCTCGTCCCACTGCGGCTGCAGGAGGATCCCGAGCTTGAAGTTGACGTTGTCGTTGACCTTGATGATCGCCTGGGCGCTCGCCTGCCCCGCGCTCAGGAGCACGGAAGCGAACACACAGGCGACGAGGACGGCGGCCGTTCGGCCGATTCGGGACGCACGGAACATCTGGCACCCTCCAATCAAAAAAGACGTTGAACGCGGCTCGCCGCGCCACCTTCCTCACGGAAGGTCATGAAGACAAGGGCTAACGCCGGGGCATGCCGAAAGGATAGGAGTCGTCGCCCCCGGGAACCGTGACGCATCTGCATCAAGGCGCTGGCGGGGCCTCACGCCGGATCTCCGAGGCCCTTCCGGGTGTAGCGCCCGTAACGGACGCCGTTACGCGGACGTAACGGCGCGCTCGGCGGTCGCCGGCCGACGGGTAGCGTAACCGCCTCGGAAAACGCGGTTTGGGCGGCTCGCGCGGGGTGGCACGGCCCTTCCATTTCCAGCGAACCCGAGGAGGTCGTTATGACCGAACGGAACCTGAGCAGGCGTCAGCTCGTCTCGACCGTGGGAGGTGTCCTCGGAGGAGGCATCGCCGGTGTGCTTCTCGCGAGCGACGACAAGCCCGCGAGCCCGGCTCCCCCGGCCGCGGCGGCGAAGCCGGCGGCGACGACGCCTTGGGCGTACCACGCGCTCGATCCGGAGGCCACCGCGGAGCACGGTTTCGTCGGCTACTCGAAGGGACACTGTATGTACGGATCCTTCGAGGCCGTCGTGGGCTCGCTCGGCGAGAAGTACGGCGAACCGTACAAGAGCTTCCCGGTCATGATGATGAAGTACGGCGCCGGAGGCGTGAACGGCTGGGGCACCCTCTGCGGCGCCCTCAACGGCGGAGCCGCAGCCATCCAGCTCCTCTCTCCCGACCCGAATCCGCTCATCGACGAGCTGTTCGTCTGGTACGACGCGGAGGCGCTCCCGGACTACGTCTCGAAGGCGGCGAAGTACCCGAACGTCCCGTCCGTCTCCGGCTCTCCCCTGTGTCACGTCTCGATTTCGAACTGGTGCGCGAAGACCGGCAAGAAGTCGTTCTCGCCCGAGCGGAACGAGCGCTGCGCTCTGATCACGGCCTCGGTCGCCCGGCACGTCGCCCTCCTCCTGAACAAGCAGTCGGAGGGGACGAAGGTCGTCTCGACGCTCCCGGCGGAGGCGTCGGGCTGCATGAGCTGCCACGAGAAGGGCGGCGCGCTCGAGAACGCCCGCACGAAGATGACCTGCCCGCAGTGCCATTTCCACCTCGGAACGGAGCATCCCAGGACGTGAGATTGCGCCACTGGCCTTCGGCGTGCCCGACGTGCGCGTCGTGCCTCCACTTCGTGGACGACCCGCAGGCCCTCGAGGCCCGGTTCGTCGGGATCGGCGCGCTTTCGTCGGCATTCGGGTCCACGCGCGGGCGGGACGGCATCTGCCTCCTGGAGTCCACCTTCCATGATCCCGAGCCGGCCTGCCCCAACTTCACGCACCGGGTGATCTCTCCGGACGCCCCCGCGAGGACCGCGGGCGCCCCGTTCCGGCGCCGGGGACGAGAGACCGCGCGGTGAGCCTCGTCGCTCTCGCCGTCGCCCTCGGGATCGCGGCGTTCGTCGCCGGATGCCTGCGCAAGGCCGTCCGCGCCCTCCGGATGCCGTCGCACCTTCGCTGGGAGCTCTATCCGATCCCGGCTGGGCGCGGAGGGCAGGCCCGAACGATCGCCGAGGAGGTTCTCACGCTCCGGATGGTGCGGCAACGGAACCCCCGGCTCTGGCTGCCGTCTCTTCTCTTCCACTACGGCCTCTACCTCCTCTTCGCGCTCGGCGCGACGCTCCTCGCCTCGGGCCTCCTCGCGGCGTTCGGCGCCCGCGTTCCCTGGGTCGGCGGGTCGAGCGTTCTCGCCGCCTGGGGAGCGCTCGGGATCGCGGCCGGCGCGCTCGGCGCCCTCGGCCTTCTCGCGCGTCGCGGGCTCGACCCGGGGATCCGCGCGTCCTCGGCCCCGGGGGATTTCGTGAACCTCGGCTGGCTCCTCGCGATCTTCGGAGCCTCGGCGGGCGCGTGGCTCTTCGCGGACCGCGACTACGGATTCGCGCTCTCCTTCCTCGCCGCGGCTCTCGGGGGACGCGGTGTCCCGGGCGCGTCGGCCTGGTTCGCCGCCGAGGCGCTGCTTCTCGCCGGGTTCCTCGCCTACCTGCCGGCGACGCACATGACGCACTTCTTCGCGAAGTGGTTCACGTGGCACGCGGTGAGATGGGACGAGGCGCCGCTCGTGGCCGGCGGCCCGCTCGAGACGGAGATGCAGCGGCTCCTCGCGCGACCCGTTCCCTGGTCCGCGCCTCACGTCGGCGCCGACGGACGGAAGACGTGGGCCGAGGTCGCGACCGGAGAGAGGCCATGAAGGTCGGCGATCTCGGGAACGCCCTCCGTCCCGGCGAGACCCTGTCGCCTCTCCGGCTCGAGGACCTCGTCCCGCTGCCTCCGCCGTACGACGCCATCGACCCGGCCGCGCTCTGGAAGGAACTGGACGCCTCGAAGAAGGAGAGCACGAGCGGTGTCCTCGACGGCGTCTGCGCTCTGAACCTGAAGCGCCCCGCCGACGCGGCCGCGGAGCAGAGGCTCGTCGACACCTTCAAGGCCGGTCTCGGAAAGCTCCTCTCCGAGGACGGCAACTGGGCCTTCCTGCAGCCGCTCGCGCTCACGCTCGAGAACTGCACGCACTGCCAGACCTGCGCGGAGGCGTGCCCGATCTTCGTCGGCAGCGGCCACAACGAAGCCTACAGACCCACCGTCCGCGCGGACGCTCTCCGGCGCCTCGCGGCGCGCTTCGGCCCCGGAGGCAACCGGTGGAAGGGCGCGCTCGCCGGAGACCTCGACCTGAACGCGGACACGATCCTGCGCCTCGCGGAGCTCGCGTATCGCTGCACGCTCTGCCGGCGCTGCGCCCAGGCCTGCCCGATCGGCGTCGACAACGGGCTCGTCGCCCACGAGCTCCGCAAGCTCTTCTCGATGGAGATGGGAATCGCGGCGGCGGAGTGCCACGCGAAGGGCTCCGAGCTCCAGCTCCGGGTCGGGTCGACGACGGGCATGTCGCCCGCCGTCGTTCGGGACAACGTCGAGTTCATCGACGAGGAAACCCGCGAGAAAACCGGCCTGAACGTCGCGACGCCGTTCGACAAGGAAGGCGCCGACGTCCTCCTCCTCCACAACGCGGGCGAGATCATGACCTGGCCCGAGAATCCCGGCGCCTTCGCCGTGATTCTCGAGGCGGCGGGCGTCTCGTGGACGCTCTCCTCGGAGCTCGTCGGGTACGACGCCGTCAACTACGGCCTCTGGTACGACGACGTCCAGTTCGCGCGGGTCGCGCTCCGGCACGCCGAGATCGCGCGGAAGCTCAAGGTGAAGAAGATCGTCCTCGGAGAGTGCGGGCACGCGCACAAGGCGCTCATGGTCGTCGCCGACCGGATCCTCGGCGCCGGCGCGGTGCCGCGCGAGAGCTGTCTCGCTTTCCTGGACGGCCTCGTCGCGTCCGGACGCCTCGATCTCGACCCGGCGCGCAACGACTTCCCCGTGACGCTCCACGACCCCTGCAACACGGCCCGGGCGATGGGCCTCGTGGAAGAGCCCCGCCGGATCCTGCGCCGGATCGCTCCCCGGTTCCGCGAGATGGCGCCGCACGGCGTCGAGAACTACTGCTGCGGCGGCGGCTCCGGCTTCGCGATCATGTCTCCGAACAACTTCGCCGAGTGGCGGACGCTCGTGGCCGGCCGGCTCAAGATGAAGCAGGTCCTCGACGCGTTCGCCGGCGAGGAGCCGGACACGCCCAAGTATCTTTGCGCCCCTTGTTCCAATTGCAAAGGGCAGTTCCGTGATCTGTTCCGGGCTTACGGGGCCTGGGAGAGGAGTCGTCTCCTCTACGGCGGCCTCGCGGAGCTCATCGTCAACGCCATGCCCGACGTGAAGCCGGGCTTCATCGAATGGGGACAACAATGACGACAACGACGATCGACACCCTCCATCCCACCGTGGTTCCGGCCAAGGACGTGAAGGCGCCCCAGGCGGAACACCCCTTCCAGAAGCTCTGGAAGACCGAGGACTGGTGGTCCGTGTGGCTCGGGCTCGGCACCGTCCTCCTGGCCCTCGTCACCTTCTGGGCGGGCAGCCCGATCAAGACCTGGGCCGTCACCCCCGGCAAGTGGGCCCAGTTCTCGGCGGTCGGGACGGATCTCGCGAAGAACGGCGGCGGCTACCTGACGATCTTCCTCTTCTTCGGGGTCGTCTTCGCGATCTCGATGACCGTCATGGGCCACAAGCTCAGCCGGTTCCTCCCCGGCTTTCTCCTCCTGTTCGTCGGATCGCTCGTGATCTTCTACGGCGCCGGCTGGAAGGTGATGCAGGACTTCAACGTCGAGGCCCCCCTCCTCGCCCTGATCCTCGGTCTTCTGCTCTCCAACGTCCTCGTCATTCCGGAGTGGCTGAAGACGTCCCTGAGGACCGAGTACTACATCAAGACCGGAATCGTGCTCCTCGGCGCGACCCTTCCCCTCACGCTCATCGTCACGGCCGGCCCGATGGCCTTCCTGCAGGCCACGATCGTCTCCGTGACCACGTGGCTCACGATCTACTGGGCCGCGACGCGGATCTTCAAGCTCGAGCCCCAGTTCGCCGCGGTCCTCGGGGCGGGCGGCGCCGTCTGCGGCGTCTCGGCCTCGATCGCCGTCGGCGGGGCCGTCAAGGCGAAGAAGGACCAGATCTCGATCGGAATCGGCGTCGTGACCGTGTGGGCGATCGTCATGATCTTCGCGCTCACGATCGTCCTGAAGAGCCTCGTGCCGGCCACCCTCTCGCCGGGCGTCGCGGGGGCCTGGGTCGGGACGTCGGAGTTCGCGGACGCCGCCGGGTTCGCGGTCGTCGCGGAGCTGGCCCAGAAGTTCGGCGACGCGCCGATCAACACGTTCACCCTGATGAAGGTCATCGGCCGCGACATCTGGATCGGCATCTGGTGCCTCATCCTCGCGATCGTCTCGGTCGTTTACTGGGAGAAGAAGGAAGCGGGCGCCGCCAAGAGCGTGGGCGCGGGCATCGTCTGGGAGCGGTTCCCGAAGTTCGTGATCGGGTTCCTCGCGGCCTCCGTGATCATGTCGATCGTCGCCGCGACCGCTCCCGCCGGCCATAGCGGGAAGGCGGCGTGGGCGGGCAAGCTGCGCGGCGCGGCCTACACGGCCGACTTCAGCACCTACGCCGTGCCGGCGGACCTCGCGGGCAAGCTCACGATCGACAAGGAGAAGAAGTCGCTCGCCTTCAAGGGCGAGATGACGCGCGACGAGCTCAAGGCGCTCACGGCGAACGCGACGCCCGACCAGGTGAAGGCGCTCTCCGCGCTCTCGGCGTCCTCGAGCTGGTTCGACAGCGTCCTGACCCCGAACGTCATCGGTCCCATCAAGCAGCTTCGCTCCTGGGCGTTCGTCTTCTGCTTCCTGTGCATCGGCCTCTCGACCCGGTTCAAGGAGCTCGCGACGTTCGGCATGAAGCCCTTCTGGGCTTTCACCGTGGGCGTCCTCGTGAACGTGCCGCTCGGGTTCCTCCTGTCCGTCTACCTGTTCGGCTCGTTCTGGTCGAAGTTCTGAGGAGAGCAACATGACCGAAGACACAAAACACCCCACGCCGCTCCTCGACGACCTCGAGAAGGGGCCGTGGCCGAGCTTCGTCAGGGAGTTGAAGCGCTCGGCGGACAAGCCGATGGTCGACGACCTCCTCGGCCAGCTCGAGCGCTCGTTCGAGGAGAAGATCGGCCACTGGAAGCACGGCGGGCTCGTCGGCGTGAAGGGCTACGGCGGCGGCGTCATCGGGCGCTACTCCGACCTTCCGAAGGAGTTCCCCGAGCTCGCCGAGTTCCACACTCTCCGCGTGAACCACCCCTCCGGCTGGTTCTACACGTCCGACGCCCTGCGCACGCTCTGCGACATCTGGGACGAGCACGGCTCGGGCCTCACGAACTTCCACGGCGCCACGGGCGACGTGATCCTCCTCGGCGCCAAGACGGCCGAGATCGAGCCGACGTTCGCGAAGCTGACCGCGGCCGGCTTCGACCTCGGCGGCTCGGGCTCCGCGATGCGCACCCCGAGCTGCTGCGTCGGCCCGGCGCGCTGCGAGTGGGCCTGCTACGACACCCTCAACGCCTGCGACGACGTCACCCACACGTACCAGGACGAGATGCACCGGCCCGCCTTCCCGTACAAGTTCAAGATCAAGTTCGCGGGCTGTCCGAACGACTGCGTCGCCTCGATCGCGCGCGCCGACCTGTCCGTGATCGGCACGTGGCGCGACGAGATCCAGGTCGACCAGGCCGCCGTGCGCGCCTACGCGGCCGACGGAGTCGACATCCAGAAGGAGGTCTGCGACCTCTGTCCGACGAAGTGCGTCGCGTTCAAGGACGCCACCCTGTCGATCGACGACAAGGAATGCGTCAAGTGCATGCACTGCATCAACACGCTCCCGAAGGCGCTCCGGCCGGGCATGGACCGGGGAGCGACGATCCTGATCGGGGGCAAGGCTCCGATCGTCGGCGGCGCGCTTCTGTCCTCCGTCCTGGTGCCCTTCGTGAAGATGGAGCCGCCCTACGAAGACCTCAAGGAGCTCGTCAACGCGATCTGGGAGCTGTGGGCCGAGAACGCGAACAACCGCGAGCGCGTCGGTGAGTTCATCCAGAGGATCGGGCTCGGCAACTTCCTCGAGCAGATCGGCCTCGCGCCGTGCCCCGAGATGGTCGCCCATCCCCGCACGAACCCCTACGTCTTCTTCGACCCGGAGGAAGAGAGCGAGAACGAGAGGAGCGCCGAACAGTGAGCACGACGATCGCACCCCCCGAGAGACTCACGGACATCGGCCCCCCCCGCTACGAGAAGTTCCTGCCTCCCGTCATCCAGCGGAACTACGGGGCGTGGAAGTACCACGAGAACCCCCGCGCCGGCGTCCTCGTCCACGTCGCCGAGTCCGGCGAGAAGCTCTACACGGTGCGCGCGGGCACGCCGCGCCTCCTGAACGTCAAGACGGTCCGCGAGTTCGCGGCGCTCGCGGACAGGTACTGCGACGGCTACCTGCGCTTCACGAGCCGCCACAACATCGAGTTCCTGCTCAGCGACGGAGCGAAGGTCGACCCGCTCATCGACGAGATCACGAAGCTCGGCTTCCCGGTCGGGGGCACCGGCAACGCGATCTCGGCCATCGTCCACACGCAGGGGTGGATCCACTGCCACTCGGCGGCCACGGACGCGTCGGCCGTCGTCAAGGCGCTCATGGACGACCTCTATCCCCGCTTCACGAACATGGACCTCCCGGCCCGCCTGCGCATCGCGTTCGCCTGCTGCCTGAACATGTGCGGCGCGGTCCACTGCTCCGACATCGCGATCCTCGGCGTCCACACGAAGCCGCCGCGCATCGACGCGACCGGCCTCTCCAAGGCGTGCGAGATCCCGACGCTCGTCGCGTCCTGCCCGACCGGCGCGATCCGGCCGTCCGAGACCCGCACGGGGTCCGTCCCGGTGGACGTCGAGGAGGCGCAGTGCATGTACTGCGGCAACTGCTACACCGTCTGCCCGGCGATGAAGATCAACAACCCGGCGTCGGACGGCATCTCGATCTGGGTGGGCGGCAAGGTCTCGAACGCCCGCACCGAGCCGAAGTTCTCCAAGCTCGTCATTCCCTTCCTTCCGAACAACCCGCCGCGGTGGCCGGAGGTCGTCGATGCGGTGACCAGGCTCGTCGACGTCTACGCGAAGAACGCGCGCAAGCACGAGCGGATGTCGGAGTGGGTCGAGCGGATCGGATGGCCGCGCTTCTTCCGCATCACGGGGCTCCCGTTCACGAAGCAGCACATCGACGACTTCAAGGGCGCCGGCGAGACCTTCAAGAGGTCGGCGCAGCTCCGTCACGTCTGACCAACCCGGAGGAATTTCCATGGCCGAGCCGGTGAGTGCCGAGGAGGTCGCCGAGGCGATGTACCAGATGGTCGCGGCGACGTACGGAAAGAAGAACCTCAAACCGATGGACCTGACCAAGGCGATGATCGAGAAGTTCGGTCCCGACCGCTGCGACAAGGCCATCTGCAAGCAGGCGCTCCGGGTGCTCATCGACCCCGGCCGGTGCGTCTACAGCTACTTCGGCGGCAGCTACGTCACGCTGCCGCCGAAGGACGCGGCGCCCGCGTGAAGGGCCGGAGATCCCGATGGCCCTTCTGAACAAGAACCCGAAGGCGAAGCCGCTGGTGGCGCGCCCATCCGGCTCCGCGGCCGGACAGGTCTCGTCCCAGCGGCCTTCGCAGGCGGCCAAGCGCGCTCCGTGCCACGCCGGCTGCCCGAGCGGAAGCGATCCCCGGGGCTGGCTGACGCTCGTCGCGCAGCGCGGCAAGCTCGGCCTCGGCCTCCCCGAGGCGCTCGAGGCCGCGTGGAAGACCATGGTCGAAACCAACCCTCTGCCGGCCGTGATGGGGCGCGTCTGCCCCGCGCCGTGCGAGGGCGTCTGCAACCGGAAAGAGAAGGACGGCGCGGTCTCCATCAACGCGACCGAGAGATGGATCGGCGACTGGGCCCTCGGCCGCGGGCTCCCGCTCCCCCGCGCCGCGAAGGAGGCGTCCCGCCCCGGAAAGATCGCGATCGTCGGCGCCGGCCCGGGCGGCCTTTCCGCGGCGTACCAGCTCGCGAGGCGCCGGCACTCCGTGACGCTCTTCGAGGCGGCCGCCGCGGCCGGAGGCGCGCTGCGCACGTCTCTGCCGCCGAGCCGCCTGCCCCTTCACGTCCTCGACGCCGAGATCGCGCGGATCCTGGACCTCGGCGTGTCCCTTCGCCTCGCGACGCGGCTCGGCGACGGACTTTCCCTCGAGACGCTGCGCGCCGGCTTCGACGCCGTCTGCGTCGCTCTCGGAGAGGCCGCGCCGGACTCGGTTCCTCGGCCGGGCGTCTTCCGTGTTTCCCCGGGCGGCGACGTCGCGGCCGCCGCGATCGAGAACGGCCGCCGCGCCGCGGCCGAGATCGACGCCGTCCTCTCGGGCGTTCCCCTCGCCGCTCCGCCGCTCGCTCCGACGATCGGGCCGGAGCGCATCAAGCACGGGACGTACGCTCCCCAGCCGCGGGCCACGCGCGCGACGCGGAGCCCCGAGGAGCTCGCGTCCGATCCGCTTCTCGAGGCCGACCTCGGCCTCACCGAAGAGCAGCTCCTGACCGAGGCCGACCGCTGCTACTCGTGCGGGATGTGCTTCGACTGCGAACGCTGCTGGATGTTCTGCCAGAACGAGGGCTTCCGGAAGGTGCCGAACCCGGTTCCGGGCCATTACTACAGCCTCATGCTCGACGCCTGCAACGGGTGCAAGAAGTGCGCGAACATCTGCCCTTCGGGGTTCATCGACTGGGCATGACGCGATGCGCCTGACGACGCCCCGGATCGTGGTCGCCGGCCTCTCCGGAGACTCGGGCAAGACGCTCCTGGCCCTCGGGCTCGTCCGCGCGTTCGCGCGCCGCGGCCTCGCCGTCGCGCCCTTCAAGAAGGGCCCGGACTACATCGACGCCGCCTGGCTGGGCGCCGCGGCGGGCCGCCCGGGCCGCAACCTCGACACGTTCCTCATGGACGACGCCGCCCTGGGCACGGCGCTCGCGACCGCCTCGGAATCGGACCTGATCGTCGTGGAGGGCAACCGGGGGCTTTTCGACGGCGTCGACGCGGCGGGCACGCATTCGACGGCGGAGCTCGCGAAACGCATCGGAGCCCCTCTTCTCCTCCTCGTCGACGTCGCCCGGATGACGCGCACGGCGGCCGCGCTCGTCGCCGGCTGCCGGGCCTTCGATCCGGCGCTGCCGCTCGCGGGGGTCATCCTGAATCGCGTCGCCACGGTCCGGCAGGAGCAGCTCGTCAGAGAGACGGTCGAGTCGGCCTGCGGAGTCCCGGTCGTCGGAGCGCTCCCGGTTCTTCCGGAGGAGACCCGGATCCCGCGCCGCCATCTCGGGCTCGTGACCGCGGCCGAGGAAGCCGCCGCCGAGACGCTCATCGAGCGCGCGGCGGACGCCGCCGCCGGACACGTCGACCTCGGCCGCGTCCACGAGCTCGCCCGGGGCGCGCCGGAGCGGCTCTTCGCCGACGGGCCGCGACCGGTGAAGGGCGCCCCGTCGCGCATCGCGGTCGTGAGGGACGAGGCGTTCAGCTTCTACTATCCGGAGAACCTCGAGGCTCTCGAGGCGCGCGGCGCGGAGCTCGTCTTCGTCTCGGCTCTCGCCGACGAGGCGATTCCGGACGTCGACGCCGTGTACGTCGGCGGGGGGTTCCCCGAGGTCCACGCGGCCCGGCTGGCGGCCGCCGGCTCGTTCCTCGCGTCGCTCCGGGACGCGGCGAAGAGACGCGTGCCGATCTACGCCGAATGCGGGGGCCTGATGCTCCTCGCGCGTTCCCTCGCCGTCGGCGGCGCGACGCACGCGATGGCGGGCCTTCTCGACCTCGACGTCGTCCAGGAGCGCCGGCCCCAGGGGCACGGCTACGCGGTCGCGCGCGTCGACCGGCCGAACGCGTTCCTCCCGGAAGGCGCCCGGATCTCGGGCCACGAGTTCCACTACTCGCGCGTCGCGGGCGGCGACGACGCCGGGAAGACGGCGATGGCTCTCGAGCGGGGGCACGGCGTCTCCGGCGGGCGCGACGGCGTCGCGAGCGGCGGCGTCTTCGCCTCGTACATTCACGTGCACGCGGGCGGCTCGCCCGCATGGGCGGACGGCGTCGCCGCGGCGGCTCGCCGTCACGCGGCGGGACGGACGGTGCCGCCCTCGACCTCACCCGAGAACTCAACGACGGCGAGGTCGGACAGGCCCGCCACCCTTTCGGAGGAAACGACATGGCGATGATGCAGGCGGGAACGATGTCGATCGAGGTGGACGAGGACGGGTTCATGCAGGAACCCGCGCTCTGGAACGAGGAGGTCGCCGGGGCGCTGGCCGTGACCGAGTCCGTTCCGACCCTCACCGAGGAGCACTGGAAGGTCGTGCGCTACCTCCGCGACTACTTCCTCAAGAACGGCGTCGCTCCGATGGTGCGCCGCCTCTGCAAGGAGACGGGTGTCGACAACAAGCGGATGTACGAGCTCTTCCCCTCCGGTCCCGCGAAGGGGGCCTGCAAGATCGCGGGCCTCAACAAGCCGACCGGCTGCGTCTGAGGTTCCGGGGCGAATCGTGACGGTCCACGCGGTCCTTCGGGAGCGTCGGGGCGCCGTGCTCGAGCGCTGGATCGAGCTGATCCGCGCCGAGGACGCAAGCGCCGGGGCGTCCCTGCCGGCCCGCGGCTCGGACCCGTTCCACGACCCCGTGGGAGAAGCGCTCCGCCGGGGAACGGCGTCCATCCTCGAGTCGCTCGTCGGCGAAGGCGGACCGGCGGTCGCCCGCGAGGGGATCGACCGGATCGTCCGCGTCCGGTCCGTGCAGGCTCCGACGGCCCCCCGGGCCCTCTCGTTCGTGTTCCTCCTCCGGCGCGCCCTGCGGGACGCCGCGGGCGGCGCGGTCGACGCCGCGGAGTGGGGGCCGCTCGACGCGCGGCTCGACGCCATCGCGCTCGAGGCCTTCGAAATCTACGTCGACTGTCGCGAGCGGGTGTTCGAGATCCGCGCCCGCGAGGCGGCGCGGGCGAACGCCGTCCTTCTCCGGCGGGCCCGGCTCGGGGAGAACGCGCCGTCCCGCCCGGGCGGCGCCACGGACCCCGCCGACGAGGCGCTTCGATGAAGGCGACGAAGGTCCTCTGGCCCCTCTCGCTCGTCGCGCTGCTCTCTCTCGTCGCGCTCCTCGGCGCGCAGGTGCCCGTCCTGAATCCGCTCTTTTCGGTCGCGATCCCGTACGCGTCGGCCGCCGTGCTCGTGGGTGGCGTCGTCTGGCGCGTCACGTCCTGGGCGCGGAGTCCCGTTCCCTTCCGGATTCCGACGACGTGCGGCCAGCAGCGCTCGCTCGGGTGGATCCGGCCGGCGCGTTTCGACAACCCGTCCACGGGCGCGGGCGCCGCCGTCCGCGTCCTCCTCGAGGTCGTCGCCTTCCGCTCGCTTCTCCGGAACACGCGCGCGGAGCTCAAGCCCGGCGGCCGCGTCGTCTACGCTCCGGACCGGCTCCTCTGGGCCGGGGCGCTCGCCTTCCACGCGTCGCTCCTCGTGATCCTCCTCCGTCACGCCCGGCTCTTCTTCGCGCCCGTTCCCGCGTTCGTGGAGGCGATCCAGTCGGTCGACGGGTTCCTGCGCGTCGGAGTTCCCGGCCTCTACGCCTCGGACGTCGTCCTCGCGGTCGCCGCGGCGTATCTCCTCGGCCGCCGCCTCCTCGATCCGAGGCTCCGCTACCTCTCGCTCCCCGCGGACTACCTTCCGCTCTTTCTCGTCCTCGGCATCGCGGGTTCGGGCCTCCTCATGAGGCACGTCTACAGGGCCGACCTCGTCTCCCTGAAGAGCTTCGTCCTCTCCTTCCTCGCGTTCCGGCCCCGGGTCCCCTCCGCGATCCCGCCGCTCGTCGCGCTTCACGTCTTCCTCGTCTCCGCGCTCGCCGTGACCCTGCCCTTCGCGAAGCTCGTCCACCTCGCGGCTCCGTTCCTCTCCCCGACCCGGAACCTCCCGAACGACAGCCGCGCGCGGCGCCACGTGAACCCGTGGAACCCCGTGATCAAGGCTCACGCCTACGCCGAGTGGGAGGACGACTTCCGCGACAAGCTCGCGGAGGCGGGCCTGCCGCTCGAAAAGGAGTCGCCGTGACGGCGAAGGGCCCGGAGGAGCTGTCTCGGGTCGGGTACGAGCCGCCGCCGCAGGACTGGCTCGACCCCGCGGTCGACTTCGGCGCGCGCAAGGGATCGTGGTCGTACCCGGGCACGGTGAAGAGCCTGACGGCCCTCGGCCTCCCGAATCCGCGCGCGTGGTCGCCCTCCGACGCCGACTGGAAGCTCCCCGAGAACTGGGAGGAGATCGTCCGCGACGGGTTCCGGGAGCGGCTCTCGAAGTACCGCTCCCTGAAGCTCTTCCTCGAGACGTGCGTGCGCTGCGGGGCCTGCGCGGACAAGTGCCACTTCTACATCGGCTCCGGCGACCCGAAGAACATGCCGGTTCTAAGGGCCGAGCTCCTGCGCTCCGTCTACCGCTGGGAGTTCACCGGGGCGGGCCGGCTGCTCGGCGCGCTCGCGGGCGCGCGGCCGCTGACTCCCGACGTCCTCAAGGAGTGGTACTACTACTTCTACCAGTGCACGGAGTGCCGGCGCTGCTCGGTCTTCTGCCCCCACGGAATCGACACGGCCGAGATCACGATGCTCGCCCGCGAGCTCCTGAACCTCGTCGGCCTGAACGTCAACTGGGTGACGGAGCCCGCCGCGAACTGCGACCGGTTCGGGAACCACCTCGGGATCCCGCCGCACACGTTCAAGGAGAACGTCGAGTTCCTCTGCGACGAGCTCCACGAGACGACGGGCGTCCGCGTGCACCCGAGCTTCGCCCGGAAGGGCGCCGAGTTCCTGTTCATCGTCCCGTCGGCCGACTACTTCGCCGAGCCCGGCATCTACACGTTCATGGGCTACCTCCTCCTCTTCGAGCAGATCGGGCTCGACTACACGCTGAGCCCGTTCACGTCCGAGGGCGGGAACTTCGGCCTCTTCTCGTCCCACGACATGATCAAGCGGCTGAACGCGAAGATGTACGCCGAGGCCCGGCGGCTCGGCGTGAGGTCGCTCATCGGCGGCGAGTGCGGCCACATGTGGCGCGTGATCCACCAGTACATGGACACGATGAACGGCCCGGCCGACTTTCTCGAGGTGCCCGTCTCGCCCGTGACGAAGACGCACTTCGACCACGCGGCCTCGACGAAGATGATCCACATCTGCGAGTTCACGGCCGACCTCCTCCACCACGGCCGGCTGCGGCTCGACCCGTCCCGCAACGACCGCGTGCGCGCCACCTTCCACGACTCGTGCAACCCCGCGCGCGCGATGGGGCTCCTCGAGGAGCCGCGCGCCGTCCTCCGGGCCGCCTGCCGAAACTTCTTCGAGATGCCGGAGAACACGATCCGCGAGCAGACGTTCTGCTGCGGGAGCGGCGCGGGGCTCGGGAACGACGAGAACATGGAGATGCGGCTCCGCGGCGGCCTTCCGCGCGCGAGCGCCGTGAAGTTCGTCCGCGAGCGTCACGGCGTGAACACGCTCGCCTGCATCTGCGCGATCGACCGCGCCGCGCTCACGTCCCTCATGGAGTACTGGGTGCCGGGCGTCGACGTCGCCGGCGTCCACGAGCTCCTCGGGAACGCGCTCGTCATGGACGGGGAGAAGCCGCGCACGACGGACCTCCGGAACCGGCCGCTCGCGCCGGAAGGGGGAGGCCCCGATGCGTGACGGGCCGAGGATCGCCGCCGGCCTCGCGCTCTTCCTCGGCCTCGCCCTCGCGCCGGTCTGGCAGCGCGCCGCCTCCGGGCGGGCCGCTCCGGCCGAGCCGGTCGTCGCGAGGCCGGCGACGCGTTGCGTGGCCTCGCGCGACGTGATGCGGGCCTCCCACATGCGCCTCCTCGACGCGTGGCGCGACAAGGTCGTGAGGACCGGGCGCCGCGCCGCCGAGGACGCCGACGGGCGCCCGCTCGCGGCGAGCCTGACCGGAACGTGCCTCGGTTGCCACGACAACAAGAAGGAATTCTGCGACCGCTGCCACGAGCAGCTCGTCGTGAAGCCGGTGTGCTGGAGCTGTCACCCGGAGAAGGCGGAGAAGTCGTGATCGAATCGGAGAGGCCGGAGCGGCGGCTCTTCCTGAAGCTCGCGGGTCTCGGCGCGCTGGGCCTGTCGGCGCGCCGGATCCTCGGCGGGGCCGCCGGCGGCGACGCCCGGCGGTGGGCGATGGTCGTCGACCCCTCCCGCTGCCGCTGGGACGACGGCTGCAACGGCTGCATCAGGGCCTGCCACGCCGCGCACAACGTGCCCTCCGTGCCCGACCCGAGGCACGAGGTCAAGTGGGTCTGGAAGGAGAAGTTCGCGGACGTCTTCGCGGACCAGGAGGCGCCCCACGTCGCCGAGTCGCTCGCGCGTCATCCCATCCTGACGCTCTGCAACCACTGCGACGATCCTCCGTGCGCGCGCGTCTGCCCGACGAAGGCGACCTTCCGGCGTGACGACGGCATCGTCGCGATGGATCCCCACCGCTGCATCGGCTGCCGCTACTGCGTCGCCGCGTGCCCGTACGGCTCGCGGAGCTTCAACTGGGTCGACCCGAAGCCCTACCTCGCGAGGCTCGACCCGGGATTCCCCGCCCGGACGAAGGGCGTCGTCGAGAAGTGCACGTTCTGCGTCGAGCGCGTCGACGAGGGCCGCCCGCCGGTTTGCGTCGAAGGCTGCCCGGAGAAGGCGCTCCTCTTCGGCGACCTGAACGACCCGCGCTCTCCCGTGCGCGAGGTCCTCCGCGCGCGCTACGCCCTGCGGCGCCGCCCCGGCCTCGGGACGCGCCCCGCGGTCTACTACCTCGTATGAGGCGCGCATGATCGAACGCGCGCTCGCCGGCCGCCGGGGATACCGGGCCTGGATCGCCGCTCTCGCGGCCCTCGTCGCGCTCGGCGCGCTCGCGTACGCGCGCCAGCTCGAGGGCGGCCTCGGCATCACGGGAATGTCGCGCGACGTCAGCTGGGGGCTCTACGTCGCGCAGTTCACGTTCCTCGTCGGCGTCGCGGCGTCCGCCGTGATCGTCGTCCTCCCCTACGCGGTCCACGGCGTCAAGGAGTTCGCGCGGCTCGCGCTCCTCGGCGAGATGCTCGCGATCGCCGCCGTGTCGATGTGCCTCCTCTTCATCTTCGTCGACATGGGGCAGCCCGCGCGCATCCTCAACGTCCTCCTCTACCCGACGCCCCGCTCGCCGATGTTCTGGGACATGGTCGTCCTCTCGGGCTATCTCGGCCTGAACGCCGTGATCGCGAAGGCCTCGCTCGACGCGGAGCGCAGGGCGCAGCCGGCGCCCGCGTGGGTCCGCCCGCTCGTCCTCCTGTCGATCCCCTGGGCGGTCAGCATCCACACGGTGACCGCCTTCCTGTACTCGGGTCTCGCTGCGCGGCCGTTCTGGATGACGGCGCTCCTCGCCCCGCGGTTCCTCGCATCCGCGTTCGCGTCCGGGCCCGCGCTCCTGATCCTCGTCCTCCTCGTCCTCAGGCGCCTCACGCGGTTCGACGCGGGAGCCGCGGCGATCGGAAGGCTCGCGACGATCGCGACCTACGCGCTCGCGACGAGCGTCTTCTTCCTCCTCGTCGAGCTCTTCACGGCCCTCTACGGGAACATCCCCGAGCACGTCTCCCACTTCCGGTACCTCTACCTCGGCCTTCCCGGCGGGCGGACGCTCGTCCCCTGGAGCTGGGCGGCCGTGCTCCTCGCCGCCCTCGCGCTCGCGCTTCTCCTCGCTCCTTCGGCCCGCCGCCGCGAAGGCGTCCTTGCCCTGGCCTGCGTCTCGATCTTCGCGTCGATCTGGATCGAGAAGGGCCTCGGCATGATCGTGACGGGCTTCGTCCCGTCGCCGCTCGGAAGGGTCGCCCGATACGTCCCGACGGCGCCGGAGATCCTCATCGCGCTCGGGATCTACGGCGCCGGGCTCCTGATCCTGACGGTCCTGACGCGTACCGCCCTCTCGGTCCGGGGCGAGCTCGCCTGAGCCGGGCCGGCGGCAGGGCCGCCGGGTGATGCATCTGGCATATGCCGCGAGGACGCGGCGCCACGCAGAATGAGACCGGGGTCGAGCTGGTCCATGTATCCCGCCATGCTCTCGGTCGCCGGTCGGACGTGCCTCGTCGTGGGCGGCGGCGTCGTCGCGCTGCGCAAGGTCGAGGGCCTCCTCGACGAGAAGGCCCGCGTCACGGTCGTCGCGCCCGACCCCGTGCCCGCCCTCGAGGCGCTCGCGCGGGACGGTGCGATCGTCCTCGAGAGGCGCCCGTACACGCCCGGAGAGGCCGGAGCATGGGCCCTCGTCTTCGCCACGACCGACCGGCGGGACGTCAACCGTCAGGTCGCTCGCGACGCGAACGAGGCGGGGCGATGGGTCAACGTCGCGGACGACCCGGAGCTCTGCACCTTCCACCTGCCGGCCCAGGTGAAGCGCGGGTCGCTCCGGCTCCTCGTGGCCTCGGGAGGCGAGGCGCCGTTCGTCGTGCGGCGGCTGCGCCGCGCGCTCGAGCGGCGCTTCGGCCGCGAGTGGGGCGAGTGGATCGAGGCCGCCGGCCGCTTCCGACGGGCCGTGCGCGCCGCGCCGCTTCCTCCGAGCGAGCAGGAGCGCGCGTTCGACGCCTTCTTCGAGAGGACGGTGGATCCGATCTCCTTCGCGGCGCGCGTCCCGACCGAGGACGAGGTCGCGCGGTTCCTCGGCGAACGCGGCGGCGCGTCCTCGCCCCCGGAGCGCGCCACCCCTTCCGCCGCTCGCGCGGCCGACGCTCCCGTCCGCTCGTCTCTCGTCTCCCTCGTCGGCGCGGGGCCGGGCGATCCCGGCCTCCTGACCGTCAAGGGCCGGCGGCGCCTGCTCGCCGCCGATGCCGTCGTCTACGACCGGCTCGCGACCCCGGTCCTGCCGGCGGACCTGCCGAACCGTGTGTCCCTCCACGCGGTGGGCAAGGAGGCGGGCCATCACCCCGTGCCGCAGGAGGAGATCAACGCCCTCCTCGTGCGGCTCGCCCGGGACGGCAAACGCGTCGTGCGCCTCAAGGGAGGAGACCCTTACGTCTTCGGCCGGGGCAGCGAGGAGGCGGAGGCGCTGCACGAGGCGGGTGTCCCGTTCGAGGTGGTGCCCGGCGTGACGTCCGGAATCGCGGCGCCGGCGTACGCGGGCATTCCGGTGACTCACCGTCGCGAGGCCGTGCGCGTGACGCTCCTCACCGCGCACGAGTCCGCGAAGGAGAACGGATCCCAGGTGCGCTGGGACCTTCTCGCCCGGGATCCGCACGCGACGCTCGTCGGATACATGGGCGTCACGAGCCTGCCGGACGTCGTCGGGCGCCTCCTCGCCTCGGGGATGGATCCCGAGACGCCGGGTGCGCTCGTCCAGAGAGGCACGACCCCGGCGCAGCGCGTCGTCCGGGCTCCGCTCCGCGCGCTCGTTCCGGCGGTGGAGCGCTCCGGGCTCGGGCCGCCGGCGCTCTTCGTGATCGGCCCGACGGCGCGGCACGCGGCCCACCTCGACTGGTTCGCATCCCGTCCCCTCTTCGGCGAGAGGCTCGCGATCGTCGCTCCGGCCGGAGCCCTCGAGGAGCCTCTCGTCGAGGCCGGAGCCTCGGTCGTCGAGCTTCCGGTGCCGGTGACCGAGGCGGCGCGCGTCGTCCTCGGGGCTCTGCCGGTCTCGGGCGTCGTCCTCCGCTCGGAATCCGACGTCGACGCGCTCGACGAGGAGAGGGGAACCGCGGCCTGGCCGCCCGACGCGGTCTCGTGGTGCCTGTCGCGCGGCGCGGCCGGAAGGGCCCGCGAGCGCGGCTGGCCGCGCGTCGAGGAGGCCGAAGGGTCGAGCCTCGTGCGGACGCTCGTGGAGGCGAGGGAACGTGGCCCGCGCCGCTGACGCCGGCCTCGCCGCGGCGCTCTTCCTCGGAATGGCGACGGCGCCCGCGCAGCCCGCGACGCCGGCTCCCGCCCCGCTCCGGTTCGGCGTCGTGACGTTCTACAACCCGCGCTCGATGTTCCAGAAGTACCAGCCGCTCGTCGACTACCTGACGGAGAAGACGGGATCGCCCTGGGAGCTCGCGATCAGCGGCTCCTACGAGAGCACCGTCGAGGGCCTCTGCTCCGGGCGGCTCGCGTTCGCCTATCTCGGCCCTTCGACGTACGTGAGGGCGCAGGTCCTCTGCGGCGCGACGCCTCTCGTCAAGCTCCTCACGGGAGGGCGGCCGACCTACCGGAGCTTCATCGTCGTCCGCGACGAGAGCCCGATCCGGCGGCTCGACGACCTCAAGGGCAGGAGCTTCGGGTTCGGCTCGCCGCTCTCGACGTCGTCCCACCTCATGCCGCGCGCGATGCTCCAGCGCGCCGGTATCCGGCCCGGGGCGGACGTCGCGTGCCGGTACTACATGCACCACGAGAGCGCGGCGCGGGCGGTGCTCCTCGGCGAGGTGGACGCGGGAGGCGTCCGCGACGTCGTCGCGGAGAAGTTCATCGGGCGCGGCCTCCGCGTGCTCGCCCGGTCCGAGGAGATGCCGAACTTCCCCTTCGTCGTGGGCCCGAAGACGACGCGCGCCGTCGCGCAGGAACTCGTGCGGGTGCTCGTCGCCGTCCCCGCGAGCGACCCGGCCGCGCGCGCGACGATCGCGGGCTGGGACGAGGAGCTCGCGGGCGGGTTCGCGCCCGCGGATCCCGCGGAATACGAGTCGCTGCGGGCCCTCGGCGACCGGGTCTTCGGCCGGCACTGGGAGCGGCTTTCCGAGAAGGCGCTCGAATGCCGCTGAGGCTCCGCGGGCTCCGCCTCGGTCTCCGCACGAGGTTCTTCCTCTACTCGAACACGCTCATCCTCGTGACGATGGCGCTCGTGACGTTCCTGGCCGTCGAGCACGAACGCGCCTCGCGGTACGAGGCGATCGCGCGCCGCGGCCTGTCGGTCACCGAGGTCCTCTCGATCGCCGTGACGGACGCCCTCCTGTATCAGGAGCTCGGTCTCGTCACGGAAGAAGGCCTCATCGACAACTACCTCGAGGAGGTCCGCGCGCGGAACCGCGACCTCGTGCGCTACGTGTCGGTCACGGACGCGACCGGACGCGTGACGCACTCGAGCCGCTGGGATCTCCTCGGAAAGCGGTCCGACCGGGCGCTCGGGCGCGAGGCGATCGGCAAGCCGGCCCCTTCGGAGATCCGCACCCTCGAGTCGGGCGAGCGCGTCCTCGAGGTCCGCATGCCGCTCAACATCTCGAGCCGGTTCTGGGGATCGCTCGCGATCGGCTTCTCGCTCGCGCCGATCGACCGCGAGGTGCGCGCGATCGCGGGCCAGGCGGCTCTCGTCGCCGCCATCCTCATGCTCGGCAACTCCCTCATGACGGCCGTCTACGTCGAATCGCTCATCCGCCCCATCCTGGACCTGAACCGCACGATGAAGCGGGCCGGCGTCGGCGACCTGACGATCCGCGCGCGCGGCGGACGCTCCGACGAGGTGCGCGAGCTCGGCGAGGCGTTCAACAGGATGATGGAGGAGCTGCAGCAGGCCCGCCGCAAGGAGCAGGCGCAACAGGCGCAGCTCGCCCAGACCGAGAAGATGGCCGCCGTCGGCACGCTCGCGGCCGGCGTGGCGCACGAGGTCAACAACCCGCTCGCGGGCATTCTGACCTGCCTCGAAGCGCTGCAGGCGAACCCCGACGACGTCCCGACGCGGGAGCGGTACCTCGCCCTCGTCGCGGACGGCATCAAGCGGATCGAGCACACGGTGATGAACCTCCTAGACTTCTCCCGGAAGCGGGAGATCGAGGCGCGCCCGACCTCGCTCAACGAGCGCCTGCGCCGCGTCGGCGAGCTCGCGTCCTACCAGATGCGGAAGAACCGCGTCGAAACCGTGCTCGACCTCTCCCCCGCCGACCCCGTCGTCCTCGCCGACCGCTTCCAGATGGAGCAGCTCTTCCTCAACCTCGTCCTCAACGCCATCCAGGCGATGCCCGAGGGCGGCCGTCTCACTCTCCGGAGCACCGTGACGAGCGACCAGGTGGCCGTCGAGGTCGCGGACACCGGGACCGGAATTCCGCGCGAGATTCGCGACCGCGTCTTCGATCCCTTCTTCACGACGCGCGCCGTGGGAAAAGGGACCGGCCTCGGCCTCTCCGTGAGCTACGGGATCGTGACCGCGCACGGCGGGACGATCGACTTCGAGAGCGCGCCCGGCCGGGGCTCCGTGTTCCGGGTCCGCCTTCCGGTCGTCTCGAGGCCCTCGGCGAAGGACGTCGCATGAGAGCGTCCTGCCGGCGCCTCCTGATCGCCGAGGACGAGCCGATCCTCCGGATCACAGTCGCCGACGCCCTGCGCAAGGAAGGGTGGGACGTCAGTGTGGCCGAGGACGGCGCGGAGGCCCTCGCGTCGTTCGAGAGGCTGCACCACGACGTCGTCCTCAGCGACCTCCTCATGCCCCGCATGGACGGCGTCGAGCTCCTCAAGCGCGTGAAGGCCCTGCGGCCCGGGACGACCGTCGTGATCGTCACGGCGCACGGGACCGTCGACACCGCGGTCGAGGCGATGCGGCTCGGCGCGGCGGACTTCATCACGAAGCCGTTCTCGATCGCGCAGCTCCTCGTGAGGCTCGAGAACGTCTGCTCGTTCCTCCAGCTCAAGGAGCAGAACGTGCGCCTCCAGGAGCAGCTCGAGAAGCGCTTCTCGTTCGGGAAGATCCTCGGGAAGAGCAAGAGGATGCAGGAGGTCTTCGAGCTCATCCGCCTCGTCGCGGGCTCGGACGCGAACGTCCTCATCCAGGGCGAGAGCGGGACGGGCAAGGAGCTCGTCGCGTCGGCGATCCACTTCAACTCGGCGCGGCGCGCGGGCCCCTACCTCCGCGTCAGCTGCGCTTCGCTTCCGGAGTCGCTCATCGAATCGGAGCTCTTCGGCTACGAGAGAGGCGCCTTCACGGGCGCCGCCGTGCGCCGACTCGGGCGCTTCGAGGCGGCCGACGGCGGCACGCTCCTTCTCGACGAGGTCGCCGAGCTCCCCCCGTCCTTCCAGGTGAAGCTGCTCCGCGTCCTCCAGGAACGCCAGATCGAGCGGCTCGGGTCGCACAAGCCGCACGACGTCGACGTCCGCATCCTCGCGGCGTCCCAGAGGCCGCTCGAGGAGGAGATCGCCGACGGCCGCTTCCGCGAGGACCTGCTCTTCCGGATCAACACCGTCACGATCCGTCTCCCGGAGCTCCGCGACAGGCGCGAGGACATCCCGTTCCTGGCCGAGGCCTTCCTCCGAGAGTTCGCCGAGAAGAACGGCAAGCCGATCGAGGGGTTCGAAAAGGGCGCGCTCGAGCTCCTCGACGGATACGCGTGGCCCGGCAACGTCCGCGAGCTCCAGCACGTCGTCGAGCGCGCCGTCCTGTTCTCCAAGCACGCGCGGATCACGGTCGAGGACCTGCCGCCGTCCGTCCGCGCGCCGAGGGCGGAGAGCGCGCCGGAGGCCGGCGCGCTTCCGCTCGCCGAGGCCGTCCATCGCGCGGAGGCGGAGGCGATCCGAGCCGCTCTCGAGAAGACCGAGGGCCGCCGCGCCGAAGCGGCCGAGATCCTCGGCATCACGCGCAAGACGCTCTGGGACAAGATGCGGCACCTCGGGCTCGAGGGCTGGAGTCCGGACCGCTGAGAAGCGTGCCGGCGACGCACGTGGGCCGGCGTTAGACTCCCCCACGGGAAGTTGCGGTCTCCCGGCACCCGCCTCGGACCCTATGAAATCCTCTCGCCTCTCGGCGCGGGCGGGATGGGCGAGGTTTATCGGGCGCGGGACTCCAAGCTCAGGCGCGAGGTGGCGATCAAGGTCCTGCCGCAGGTGCTCGCCGCGGACCCCGAGGCCCTGGCGAGGTTCGAGCGCGAGGCTCTCTCCATCGCGGCCCTCTCGCATCCGAACATCCTCTCGATCTTCGATTTCGGGGCGCAGGACGGCGTCTCGTACGCCGTGACGGAGCTTCTGGAGGGCGAGACGCTGCGCGCGAGGCTCGACGCCGGTCCGATTTCCCGCGAACAGACGGTCGACGTCGCGCTCCAGATCGCGCGGGGTCTCGCCGCCGCGCACGAGAAGGGGATCGTCCACCGCGATCTCAAGCCCGAGAACATCTTCGTCACGCGCGACGGCCACGTGAAGATCCTCGACTTCGGTCTCGCGAAGAGAACGGAGCAGGAGCAGACCGGCGACGAAACGAGCTCCCCCACGGCGTCGCGGCACACGATGCCGGGCGTCGTGATGGGGACGGTGGCCTACATGTCGCCGGAGCAGGTTCGCGGGCATCCCGTCGACCGCCGTTCCGACGTCTTCTCGTTCGGCGCGATCCTCTACGAGATGCTGTCGGGAACGAGGGCTTTCAAGAGGGACACGGCCGCCGACACGATGTCGGCGATCCTGAAAGAGGAGCCGGCGGCCCTCTCCGCGGCCGGGGACGTCTCGCCTCTCGATCGCGTGGTCGCACGCTGCCTGAAGAAGGATCGGGACGATCGCTTCCCATCGGCGCTCGACGTCGTCCATGCCCTCTCCGACCCGTCCGCGCAGGCCGTGCCCCGCGGCGTCCCGTCGGCCGCGTCGCGGGGAAGACGGAACGTCCTCCTCGCCGCGGCGGGCCTCGTCCTTCTTCTCGCCACGGGCATCTTCCTTCTGACACGGTCCGGAAAGGACGCGACCGGGGCCGGAGGAGTCAAGCGGCTGGCCGTGCTGCCGTTCGAGAACATGGGAGCCCCCGAGGACGACTACTTCGTCGACGGCATCGCGGACGAGGTCCGGGGAAAGCTGACCTCGCTGTCTGGCCTTCAGATCATCGCTCGCACGAGCTCCACGCCCTACAAGAAGACGACGAAGTCGTTGAAGCAGATCGCGAGGGAGCTGGGCGTCTCCTATCTCCTGACCGCGACGGTCCGCTGGCAGAAGACGGGAGGCGTCAGCCGCGTGGAGGTCAGCCCCGAGCTCGTCGACGTCTCGGGCCCGGGCGCCCCGACGTCGAGATGGCAGCAGCCCTTCGACGCCTCCCTGACGGACGTCTTTCGTGTGCAGTCCGACATCGCCGCGCGGGTCTGCGGGGCGCTCGGAGTCGTGCTCGGGGCGGCCGAGCAGAGCCGCCTCATGGAGAAGCCCACGCGGCAGCTCGCGGCCTACGACGCGTTCCTGAGAGGCGAGGAAGCCGGCAACGGCCTCGGTGTCAACGATCCGCCGAGTCTCCGGAAGGCGATGGGCTTCTACGAGCAGGCTTTGACTCTGGATCCCGACTTCGCGCAGGCCTGGGCGCGCGTGTCCCAGGCCGCCTCGTACCTCTACTTCCTCAGCGCGCCGACGCCCGCGCTCGCGGACCGCTCCCGCGAGGCCGCGCAGAGGGCCGTCGCGCTCGCGCCGGGCCGCCCCGAAGGCTACATGGCCCTTGGAAACTACTACTTCGAGGTTACCCGGAACCTGAAGGCCGCCCTCGAGGAATACGACCACGGGCGGCGGATCGCGCCCGCGAACGCGGATCTGTTTCGTCTCACGGCCGGCGCCGAGCGGTCGCTCGGCCGCTGGGACGCGGCGGTGGAGCACTACCGGCAGGCCGAGCGTCTCGATCCTCTGTCGGTCAGGAATCTGTGGGCCCTGGGAGGGGCGCTGAGCCGTCTCCACCGCTATGCGGAGGCGCGCGAGGCCTTCGACCGGGGTCTGTCGCTCGCTCCCGCCAACCTCTCGCTGATCGAGAACAAGGCGATGACGTTCCTTCAGGAGGGCGACCTCGCGTCGGCTCACGCGGTGCTCGAGGCGGCGCCCGAGACGATCGCACCCGCCGCGCTCGTGGCCTACGTGGCGAACAACTACGATCTCGGGTGGATTCTCGGCAAGGAGCAGCGCCGGTTGCTCCTGCGCCTGACGCCGGAGGCCTTCGACGGCAACAGGGGCGCCTGGGGCCTCTGCCTGGCCGAGGCCGCCGCGCTCGAAGGGGACGCGGCGGGAGCGCGCGGCTACGCGGAGGAGGCGAAACGGGCATTCACGGAGCAGCTTCGAACGGCAGCCGACAACCCCGAGATCCACTCGTCGCTCGGCCTCGCGCTGGCCTTTCTCGGCGAGAAGACGGAAGCGGTTCGGGAAGGCGAGCGCGCCGTCGCGATCCTCCCGATGGCGGCGGACGAAGGCGCGGGGCCGTTCCTCCGGCACCAGCTCGTGAGGATCTACATCCTCGTCGGCGACGAGGAGAAGGCGCTCGACAACCTCGAGCCGCTCCTCAGGATCGCGTACTACCTCACGCCCGGGTGGCTGAGGATCGACCCCGCCTTCGACCCTCTGCGCGAAAACCCGACGTTCCGGAACATGGCGGGCGGGAAATAGGGGTCACGAGATCGCCTTCGGACGTTCGCGTGGGACGCGAGAGCCGTCCTGCCCGGCCGGGGAACACTGGAGCCGAAGCCCGGACTTGAACCGGGGACCTACTGATTACGAATCAGTTGCTCTACCAACTGAGCTACTTCGGCTCTCTCCCGAAGGGGACGGGGAGTGTAGGCGGAGCCGCCGGGGGCGTCAAGAACGCGACCTGGCGCGCGGGTTGCTTATCCGTCGTCGGGCGCGCGAACGCCGAAGGGAGACCGCCATGACGATGACCGAGCTCATCGGAGGACTCGAGGAAAAAGGATGGCGCTTCGAGGCGCGGCAAGGGCAGGTCTCCGTCCGCGTTCCCACGCCCAGGCCTCCCAGGGCGGACGAGATCCTCCTCGAGCTCTCGCGCCGGCGCCTCGAGGCCGTCGGATTCCTGAAGGCCCGCTCCGACGCCGAACGCCTGCGCGAGCTGCTCGGCCTGCCCGAGATCCCCGTTTTCCAGGGGACGCCGCCGCCGGAGGCGAAGGTCCTCGCGTTCCCCGCCCCGATCGGCCGGACCGGGCCGGCTCCCCTGCGCCGCCGCTCCTGAGCGGGACATTCCCCAGCCGGCGCGGAGAATTCCGCGGTCGGGCCGAAACTCACGGCGTGACGGTGAAGGACTGCGGGCTGAGGACGGCCTGGAAGTCGGCGCCGGTCCCCGAGACGACCTGGATCGGTCCGCTGCCCGCCTGTTGCGGCACGAGCACTGTCACGACGTCGTTCGTCTTCGTGAGGACCGTCGCGAGCTGGTTCGCCACGCCTTGCCCGTTTCCGAAGAAGACCGTCAGGGCGCTCCGACCGAGGAAGTTCGTCCCGCTGATCGTCACGGTCGAGCCGAGCGCGCCGCTTCGCGGCTGGACGTCGGTCACCTGCATCGGGAGCGGCGTCGGGACGGGAGGCGCGGAGACCGTGAAGTAGCCGGCGCTCAGCGTCTGGTCGGTGCGCGGGTAACCGGGAAGCCCCGACCCGAGGGCGCCGCTGACCGCGACCCGTCCCGTCCCGGCAGCGCCCGACGGTACGGTGACGACGAGCGCGCTGTCGGTCCTCGATCCGACGACGGCCGCCAGCGTCGGAACGGGGGAGCCGTCCGAGAACAGGACCGTGAGAGTCGGGTAGTCGTGGAACTGGCCCGAGATCGTCACGGCCGCGCCGCGCGGGGCGCTCGCCGGCTGGATGTCGGTGACCGCGAGCGTGGGCGGAAGGACCGTGAAGTCCTGGGCGCTGCTCACGTTCTCGAAGTCCGTGCCGAGCCCGGACGTGACCAGGATCTTGCCGGTGCCACGCGTGCCGCCCGGCACGCGAACGGTCAAGGTGTCGTCCGCTTTCGTCACGACCGTCGCGCTCTGGTTGGAGACGTCGGATCCATTCCAAAAGGCGACGGAGACGACGCTCCGATTGAGAAAGCCCGACCCCGTGATCGTGACCGTCGAGTTGATCTGGCCGCTCCGAGGCTGGACGTCCGTGACCTGCACCGGCCCGAGGACCCGGAAAGAATCCACGGTGGTCGCCGACTGCGTCGCCGCGCCCGTCCCCACGACGAGGCGAACGGGCCCCGTCCGCGCGCCGCTCGGAACCGTGAGCGTCATCTCCGTATCGGACCGCGAGCTCGCCGCGATCGGCGCCGCTTCCGTGGTCTGGCCTCCGGCTCCCGTGAAGAAGGCCGCCACCTCCGGCTGGTTGAGAAAGCCGGAGCCCCGGAGGACAGCGCCACGCCCGGGGAGCGCCTGAGGACTGGCGAAGCCGCTCACGACGAGGGGCACGGGGACGTCCAGGCTGAACGTGCTTTGCGCGAACGTCGAGGCCTGGGTGCCGTTCACGAACCCCGAGACTTGAAGGACTCCCGAGCTCGCGCTGGCTGGAACGACCACTTCGAGGGCCGTGTCCGTCACCTTCTTTGCCGGAACAGGCGCGAAACTCGCCGGAGGCCAGCTTCCGGCCTGGCGGACGGAAAATCGCACGGTGAACGAGTCCCACGGACTGAACTTCGTGCCGTAGATCGTGATCCGGCCACCCCGTGGGGCGCTGGCGGGCTTCACGGCCGTGAGCGTTATGTTCTCGGGGACGACGAAATCCGCGACGCTGAGGACCGTTTTCTGAGGATTCTGACAGACGAATGCGACCTTTCCCGTTCGCGCGTTCTGGGGCACCGCGCTCACGTCGATGGCCGTGTCGATCTTCGCGGTCGGGAGACCGGGAACGTCCTGCTTTCCGCTCGCGCCGGTGAAGAGGATCTCGTACTGGCGGCAGGACGCGAAGCCTGCGCCGTAGATCGTGACCTTGCCGGACGACCCGGCCGGTGCCTTGGGAGGATCGAACTTGGAGATGAAAGTCTCGCCCGGCCGAATGATCTGAGCCTGCGGAGCCACGAGCGGCTTCTCGGCGGGCTTGGTCGGCGGCGTCACCGCGATGGACGTCGACGCGAACAGGGCCGCGACGGCCACCGCGCAAAGGGATGTGACGAGCCTCATTTCGGGCCTCCACGGGGCGGCGGGACGGACCGCCTCTCAGGAAGGAATGCGGAAAACGCGGATTTCTCTTGCAGCCTCGGGTCCGCGGGGGCGGTATGCGCCCTCAGCGCGGGGTCAGCTCGATCTCGAAATCGGCCGCGTCGCCGGACGCGTCCTTGGCCGCCATCCGGGACTGGGCCTCCGCGGGAGCCGGGACCGGCTCGAAGATCATGCCGCGGACGAACGCGTCGAGGCGCGGATCGGCCGATCCCGCGTCCACCCGCGAGAGCGCCGACACGCGGCCGCCGGCGTCGAGCGAGACGCGATACACGGCCGTGCGGCGCGGGGGAGGCGGGTTGTCGGGCGCGCGGCGCAGGGACCAGCGGCGCACGGCGTCGCCGCGGACGGAGACGGTCCAGCCGCGCGCCACGCGGCTCTCCGAGGCTCCGGCCGGAGCACCGGCGGCGAGGGCCGACGCGGCCGGAGGCGGCGGCGACGCGGCCGGAGCGGACAGGGCCTCCGCGCTCGTCACCTTCGCGGCCGCCTGTTCCCGCGCGGCGCCTTCGCCGCGGTCGGCCCGCTGCTTCGGCGCCGCGTCGGCGGCGACGGGCGCGTTCCCGGCCGCGACCTCGTTCCGACGCACGCGGTCGAGATCGGCCGTCCGCTTCTCCTCGGACTCGGCGTCCGCCGACGTCCGAACGGCGGCTTCCTTCTTCCGCCCGGCCGCTTCGGGCTCGATCGCCTTCTCCTTCGCGAGGGTCCTGAACTCCGCCTCACGCGCCGGCTGCGCCTCGTCCGCTTCCCGCGCGAGACCCGCCGCATGCGCGTCGGGTCTCGCGGGCTTCGATTCGGCGATCACGGAGCGAGGAGCGGGAGCGGCCGGAGGCGGGCCGTAGAGAAGGACGTCCACGGGACCCTCCGCGCGCGGCCGGGGGGCGGGCCGGAGGACCGCGATGCCGGCCGCGACGATGCCGAGGACGACGAGCGCGACCTTCGCGAAGCCGGGGGCCGGAAAGAACCCGACGCGGCCGCCGAGGGAGCCGGGGCGACCCGCCCGTTCGCCGACGTTCGCGTTCACGCGGGTCGCGAGCGCGAAGGGCGTGGCCGGCTCCGGCAGG
>Ga0335085_10000615_pt1 | contig 95569 bp, 82 predicted proteins | sample Lox_Sample_45_FD_206712 | JGI IMG/M metagenome (GOLD analysis project Ga0335085, IMG submission 206712) | Soil microbial communities from Loxahatchee National Wildlife Refuge, Florida, United States - Lox_Sample_4.5 | ecosystem: Environmental > Terrestrial > Soil > Wetlands | place: USA...
AGCACGGTCCACTCGCCTTGCGCACGAGAATGGATACGCGCAAAGCCCCCACCGAAGACCGTCTCGACTGCGTGTTCTGTCACAGGCATATGTCAGAAACCGCATTTTTGCGACGGAAAGTAGCTAGACCTCGGATGTCAGGCGGGGGGTAGCCGCACCTTCACCATCACCATGGGAGGTAATCTATCTCCCGTTTTCCCGTGAGTAAGCCTCTTTCCCCACCACATAGCGAGTAAGAAAAACCCCGCCCAAGCGGAGCTTGGACCGGTACCCTCCCGGATCCAAATTCTCCAAAAGCCTTGTCCAGAGCGGGAATTACCTTGGTACTCTGTCCGAAAGTAACGCAACTTCTCTAATCTGGAAGGGTTTTAATCCCCGTACCGCGAGTTTCCGATTTTCAAAATTCAGGAGTTTTCATTGAAACGCTTTTTGGTGCTTTCGGCGCTTCTTGCCCTGTGCGGTCTGACCCTGGCGGGTTGCGGCGGTGGTGGCACGACTCTCTCTACCAATCCCCAGGCGGGAGCGGTTTTCGTCACCGGAGAGGACGCTCCGCTGCCGTCCGTGGTGAGCCTCAATCTCACCATCAATTCGATCACGCTTACCGGGGCCGGCAATTCTCCGCAGCTGGTATCGTCACCCATCACGGTTGATTTCGCTCGCCTGGTGGGGCTGCGCGCTCCTCTGGTATTCAATGCGGTCCCGGCGGACACCTACACCTCGGCGACTTTTGTGCTCGCGAGTCCAGTCATCAATTGCATCTCGCCTGGCACGCCTCCGCAGGTGAGCACGTTAAACGGCACGTTCGCCCGCCCTACCAGCACCAATCCGCAGACCACGTCGGTGACGGTGAGCTTTCCCACCCCGATGGTGGTGACGGCAAACGGTCTGGCGGGAATGCACACGGAATTCGATATTCGCCAGTCTCTGGAGGTCGATAACACAGGTCAGATCACCGGCGTGATCAATCCGGTGATGTTTATCGAGGCGGTAAAGGCGATCAATCCTGAAGGACAGGTCACCGACCTGACGGGCACGATCGTTTCTGTCAATGTTGCCGGCAATTCATTCGTGATGCAGGGGCCGTTCGGACACCAATTCACGATCAACGTAAACGGCAGCACCAACTATAACGCCGGTTACACCCTGGGCACTCTGCCTACTTCGGGCGGATTCGTCGCGCTGCAGGGCACGGTGCAGTTGGACGGAAGCCTCCTGGCCAGTGATGTGGAGTTCATCACCACCGATCTGGCGTTTGTCTCCGGCCGCATTCTGGCTGTTAACCCGACGACCGGGCCGGTGCAAACCGTCACCTTGTGGGTGGGCGAGACTGGAGGCGGAACTTCGAGCCTGGTGGACACGGTGCAGACTATTGATGTCAGCGCTGTATCCAACTACGCCATCTGCTTCTTCAACAATAGCTGGTTCGGTCCCAACAACCTGTTTGGCAATTCTTCGATGCTGGTGGGCCAGCGCATCTTCATCGGCGGAAGCTTCAGCGGCACGTTTACGCCGGACTTCATTTCGCTGCGGCGCCAGGGGGTGTACGGCATGGTCGTGCCGGGCAGCGTCACGGTCACCAGCGGCAATGCCGGCAACTTCCAGCTGCTTAACACTGGCCTTCTGGGACTTTCCCTGGGCGGACCTCTCACCGTGAATACAGGTGCTGGAACCCTGTTTTTCCAGGGGAACAGCAACACTCTGACTCTCACCGATCTGCAGACCGCAACCGCAACGACTTCGGTTCCGGTGGTGGCGCGCGGGCTGGTCCTCAAGGACTCAGTCAGCGGTGATCCGGTGCTGTGGTCCCATCGCGTGCGAGAAGCGCAGACCGTGCAGTAGCTGCGAGTGTATGGCTACTCTCGCGGGCGGCCTCCAGCCGCCCGATGCTTTTTTGGACTTTGTTCTTGAAAGTTTGCGATCAGCGCTGCTCCGGCTGTGACTGGTGAATCGCCTCTAAAGGCGCAAATATCCAATTTGATCGCAGTTTATAATCGATTCACCATGAAGAAAGTTGTCCACGCCGCTTGTCCGCACGATTGTCCCGATGCCTGCGGCGTTCTGATTACCGTGGATGACGGCCGTGCCACCCGGATTCAGGGTGATCCGGCGCATCCGGTCACGCGCGGCTTCCTGTGCGCCAAGGTGGCCAAGTATCTGGATCGGGTGTACTCGCCCGATCGGGTGCTCTATCCCATGCGGCGAGTGATGCCGAAGGGTTCGGGTGCCCAAGGCCAGACGGATCTGCGATCCGTCCCCACTCGGGACTTCGAACGTATCTCATGGGATGACGCGCTTGATGAAATTACTTCACGACTCCACCAGATCGCTTCCGAGTTTGGCAGTGAGGCTATCCTGCCTTACTCCTATGGCGGCACGCTGGGCGCGCTCAATGGCGCATCCATGGACCGGCGGTTCTTTCATCGTCTCGGGGCTTCGCAACTGGCCCGCAATATCTGCTCGGCGGCGGGCGAGGCGGGACTAAAGTCGGTAATCGGCATCAAGCTGGGCACCGACCCGGAGCAGTTCACCCATTCGCGCTACATCATTGCCTGGGGCGCGAACATCCACGGCAACAACATTCATTTGTGGCCATTCATCGCCGAGGCGCGGCGCAAAGGCGCCAAGCTGGTGGTGATTGATCCTTACCGCACCCGTACTGCGGCCTGCGCGGACTGGTATCTTCCCATCAATCCCGGCACTGATGCGGCGCTCGCCCTGGGCATGATGTACGTCATCATCAACGAAGGGTTGCATGACGCCGATTATCTTGCCCGCTACACCGTGGGCTTCGATCAGCTTCGTGACAAAGTGCAGGAATACCCACCGGAGCAGGTGGCGAAGTGGACGGGGATTGCTGCGGCGGACATCGTCAGGCTGGCCCGCGAGTACGCGACCACGCATCCGGCGGTGATTCGGATGAATTATGGGGTGCAGCGCTCCGAGGGTGGCGGCATGGCCACGCGCGCGATCACCATGCTGCCCTGTGTTACGGGTTCATGGAAAGAGGTCGGCGGCGGACTTCAGCTCTCGACCAGCGGCGCCTTTGGCCTGAATCGGGATGCGCTGGAGCGCACCGACCTGATGCAGAAGGCACTGGGACGGCCCGCGCGCACCGTTAACATGGTGGAGCTGGGCACGGCGCTCAACACGCTGAACCGCCCGCCGATCAAAGCCCTCTTCGTTTACAACTCGAATCCGGCAGCAGTTTGTCCCGACCACAACCAGGTCATTCGCGGCTTGCAGCGTCGGGACTTATTCACCGTGGTGCACGAGCAGTTCTTTACCGATACCGTTAACTATGCCGACATCGTTCTCCCGGCCACAACGTTCTTTGAGCACAAAGACCTGCAGGGGGCCTACGGACACTATTATCTGCAAGTGTCGGATGCTGCCATCGAGCCGCTCGGCGAATGCCGCTCCAATGTTGAGGTATTTCGCGCCCTGGCCGCGCGCATGGGGTTCGACGAGGACTGCTTCGGGGAATCCGTTGACCAGATGATCGATACCGCTTTGCATTCCGACCACCCCCGGCTTCGTGGAATCGACCGGGAGAGGTTGCAACGCGAAGGGCATGTCAGGCTCAATTTTGGAAATCAGTCCTCAGTGTCCAGTTCTCAGTTCCCAGATTTCCTGCCTTTCGCGGAAGGTAATTTCGGGACCCAGAGTGGCAAGGCGGAGCTTTGCAGCAAGGACCTCAAGGCGCAAGGGCTTGATCCGGTGGCGGCATTTACCCCTCCGGATGAATCGCGGCACGGTTCGCAGGCGAATCAGTTTCCCCTGGAACTTCTGGCCCGCAAGGCGGACAACTTCCTGAATTCCACTTTTTGCAACCTGCCGGTCACACAGGAGATGGAAGAGGTGGATTTGCTGGAAATGAGTGGGGCCGATGCACGGACTCGTGGAATCATCGATGGCGACATGGTGCGCGTCTTCAATCGCCGTGGAGACATCCTGCTGCGGGCGCGGGTGGATGGCGCGGTGCAGGCAGGCGTCGTTTCTGCTAAGCTCCACTGGGCCAAGTTGAGCTCGGGAAGCCGCAACATAAATGTACTTACTTCGGAAAAACTTACGGACCTAGGCAACTCCGCCACGTTTTATTCCGTCTTGGTTGAAGTAGAGCTCGTTAAGCCGTCTCCCTGAAGCGGGGAGCGGTTTGGACGGTCTCCACGGCTCTACCGTATAATTGCCGCTTTCCATACTCCCAGGATCCGAGGTCGTAACGATTCTTCGTTTTCATCAGGATAGCCCTGTAGTGACGAAGAGCAGGTCGGGCCATCGGTGGCCTGTTCCGGCTGGGGCATCGCCTTCATCTTCTTCAATCATAAAGATTTGTAAAGCACGGTGGTCCTGGCTGTGCCTGGTCTGTCTGGTTCTGGGGGCGCCCGGCTGGGGCCAGCAGGATCTGATTACCGAGATCGTGATCCACGGCAACCGGCGCATCCCGGCGGAGACCATTCGGGGACGCATTTTCACCCGCCCCGGCGATGTCTACGATGCGGCCGCCCTGGAACGCGACTTCAATTCCCTTTGGAATACCGGATATTTCGAGGACATCCGTTTCGAGCGCGAGCAGACTCCGAAAGGCTGGCGCCTTCATGTTTACGTCAAGGAACGCCCTACTATCAGCGAGATCGACTATTTAGGCCTGAGCTCGGTCTCGAAAAGTGACGTTCTCGACCGTTTCAAAGAGCGCAAGGTAGGACTCTCGCCCGAAAGCCAGTACGATCCGACGAAGGTAAAGAAAGCGGAGGTCACGATCCGGGAATTGCTCTCCGAGCATGGCCGGCAGTTTGCCACGGTCCGCACCGAGGTTCGGCCTATCCCGCCCGCCAAAGTTAGCGTCACTTTCGTGGTGAAAGAAGGCCCGAAGGTCAGCGTGGGCAAGATTACGTTTATCGGCAACAAGCATGTCAAATCCCGAATCCTTCGCGGTGCCATGAAGAACCTGAAGCCGATCGGGATTCCGCACTCCATCTTCCTGGAAAATATCTTTGCCAAAACCTACGACGCCACCAAGCTGGATGAAGACACGGAACGGGTGCGGGCGGAATTCCAGAACCGCGGCTACTTCAAAGTCGTGGTACAGGACGCCAAGACGGAAATTCACGACACCGGCCACCCGGGTTTTCACATCCCCTTGCTGATGAAGGGGCCGGGTAAGGCCGTTGACATAACCATGCCGGTCGACGAAGGCGAGCAGTATCGCCTGGGCGAGATCACGTTCAAAGGCAACGAGGAGGTCAAGAACATCAAGGCCTTACGCTCGCTTTTTCCCATGAAAGACGGGGAAATCTTCTCGCGTGAAAAGGTGGCCAAGGGGCTGGACAATTTGCGCAATGCGTATCGCGAATTGGGTCACATCAACTTCACTTCCATTCCCAATACCACCTTCGATGAAGATAAGAAACTGGTAATGCTCTCGATCGATATTGATGAGGGCAAGAAGTTTTACGTCCGCAGAATCGAATTTGCCGGCAATACCACCACCCGCGACAAGGTCATCCGCCGCGAGGTGGCGCTCGAAGAAGGCCAGGTTTATGACGAGCGATTGTGGAAGCTCAGCCTGCTTCGTCTCAACCAGTTGGGCTACTTCGAACAGTTGAAGCCCGACGATCCCAACGTCACTGAAACCCACCTGGACGAAAAGAATGGCACCGTTGACCTTACCCTGAAGGTCCATGAGAAAGGCAAGAACGCCATCGGATTGAACGGCGGAGTGAGCGGACTGGCCGGCGCCTTCATCGGAATCAACTACAGCACCAACAACTTCCTCGGCCTGGGCGAAACCCTGGCGGTACAGACCAGCATCGGCAATGCGCAGCGCATTCTGTCATTCAGTTTTACCGAGCCCTACCTTTTTGATCGCCCCATCCAGGGCGGCTTTTCGGTTTTTACCCAGAAATTCAACTATAACGAGGCCCGGCAGACTGCCATCTTTACCGGCCAGCAGGTGAATCTGCCGTCCGCTTTTCTGAACAACCTGCAGAATTACACTCAATCCAGTACTGGCTTTACCGGGTCGCTAAGCTACCAGCTGCACCATTCGTTTAAGCGCGTCGGAATAACCTATTCCTTCGACCGGTCCTCCATCGTCGCCTTGAGCAATGCCTCGAAGATACTGTTCACGGATCTGGCCTTTCAAGGGATCAGTGGCCCCAATTCCCTGGAAGGCATCATCACCAGTAAAGTCCTGCCCAACTTTTCGTTCAGCACGATTGACAGCCCAATTTCGCCCAAGCGTGGGACCAGCGTATTTCTGGGCGGTGAAATTGCCGGACTGGGAGGAACGGTGCGGTCGATCCGGCCTATTGTTCAGTACAAACATTTCAAGCCCATGCAGAAGGGCCGCAACACGATTGGATTTAACTTTCAGGGATCTTTCCTCAGCGGGTATGGCGGAGTGGTGGCTCCGCCCTTTCAGCGCTTCTATCTGGGCGGCGAAAATGACATACGCGGCTTCGATATCCTTACTGTCTCTCCTGTGGCTTTTCTTCCCAGCAAGAGCAGCATTGCGCTGCGTAACCCCGACGGCAGCGTGGTTCCCAAAGACCCAACCAACCCGCTTCGGGGCAGTTACACCGTTCCAGTCCCGGTCGAGCGCATCGTGTTTCCTGGCGGAGACGCCAGCCTGGTCACCAACCTGGAATACCGGATAACGATTGCGGGGCCAGTGGCGTTAGCGCCTTTCGTGGATGTGGGGATGAACCCGATCATCCGGGGCTCGCAGCTGCGCATCAATCCCGGGCAGCTGGCCGACATCAATAACACCGTGTTTGGCTGTCCCGCGCTTGATATTGCCCTGAATTGCACCGGCGGACATCTGCAGACTCCTCCGTTTTCACAGGAACTGCAGGTGGTGAGTTCGACCAACTGGCTTCCCCGGATGTCTACAGGATTGGAGCTGCAGGTGTTTCTGCCCATCGTCAATGCCCCATTCCGGGTCTATTGGGCGTACAACCCGCTGCGTTTGGACAATATCACTCGCGGCCCGGTGCCCATTACGCGCGACATGTTCCCGCCAGGGGCGGCGGGAGACTTTACGTTCCAGCAGGCTTCGCGGAGTCTGGTGCCCGAGTTTCAATTGCGCGAGCCGCGCAAGACATTTCGTTTCAGCGTGGCCACGACGTTCTGAGAGCGGCCCCCCGACCTCAGACGGAATCGGGGCTCGCGGTTTGTTTTGGTTGGCCGGGGTTTGACGCCCGAGGTCCGGTTGACCATAACCAGAGCCTGTACCTATAATGACCTTATCCACGCCCTGAACGAGGCAGCCATCGGGGTAGTGACCACGCCGCTTCAGGTTCGGCGTGCGGCGCTGGGAACTCAGGCCCAGCCTCCTCCGTCGAAAAACGGTCGGGTTAGCGCTGAGGTGCGGCCGATTGGCAGGTATGAACAATCTGACCGATTTCCCGGGATAAATTTCCAAGGAGTTCAATATCAACCACATGACAAGCAAGTTCGCGCGATTTCTTATGTCCGCCGTGTGCGCCCTGTCGGTTTCGGCCCTGGCCCAGACCGCCGCGTTGCCCGCGGCCCCGAGCGCCGCAGCCAGCAACGCGGCTGCTCCGATCGCTACCAACGCTACCGGAACCCGCATGGGGACGATCAATGTCGAGCAGGCCATCTTCTCTACCAATGAAGGCCAGCGTGATTTCGAGGCTTTGACCAAGAAGCTCGAGCCCAAACAAACCGAGCTCAAGAACCAGAACGATGAAGTCGAGAGTCTGAAGAAGCAGCTGAATTCCCAGAGCACGACCTTGACCGACGACAGCCGGGCCACGCTGGTAAAGCAGATCGAGCAGAAGCAGAAATCCCTGGAACGGTCGGTGCAGGACGCGCGCGAGGATGCGCAGAATCAGCAGAACGAGATTGCGCAACGCATTCTGCAGAAGATGGGGCCGATGCTGGTGAAATATGCCGCGGACAATGGTTTCGGGCTGATCATCGACACATCGAATCCCTGGCCCAACGGCCCTGTGCTTTGGGCCGGCCCGGCGGTGGACATTACCCGGCCGGTGGTTGACCTTTACAACGCGCAGTCAGGTGTGGCGGCGCCGGCTCCGAAGCCCGCCGCAACCAGACCGGCCGCGCCAACGGCAAAGCCCGCCACCACGGCTCCGAAGCCCCAAGGCACTACGCCAAAATAATCTGGCGCCAGTGGCTCAAGACCGTCCTTCCCGACACCCGGTGTCGCGAAAAGTTCCCGCTGGCCGCGTGCAGACGCGGCCTTTTTTCTTTGCCGCATGGTGGTCCGAATGTGTCCGAAAATTAAGTCGCCGGTGTCCTTACTCATAGTCGCGCCCACCTCGAGGAGGACACTATGTTTGCCGATTTCTTGCCTGGTTCCGAGTGGTCCGGCCACTCTCGCCGCGGATGGACAACCCTGATCTCATTTACCTTGCAGACACTGGTCGTGGCTTGTCTGCTTCTGCTGCCCCTGCTCTACACTGAAGGACTTCCGAAACTGGCGCTGCTCGCGCCGTTCCTTGCGCCGGCGCCCCCGGCAGCGGCCCCGCCGCAGCAGTCGCACCGCAATCTGTCCTCGACCCCTCAAAGCAACCTGATCGGAACGAGGCTGCTGGCTCCTTCCGAGATACCGCGCGACGTCAGCATGCTGGCAGAAACCGAGCCGCCACCTCCCCTGATTGATCCCGGCGCAGTCGGCGTGCGTCACGGATTCGGCGATGCTCCGGGCGGGACGGTTCTCGATGCGGTGCTGGGCTCCGGTCCGAGTTTGCCTCCACCTCCGCCCGTGGTCCATCACCCTCCGGTTTCGCACATGATGGAGGGGAACTTGATCTACCGCGTGCAACCGAGTTATCCCGCGCTGGCGAGGCAGGCCCGGATCCAGGGCCAGGTCGTGCTGCGGGCCATGATCAGCCGCGCAGGCGCCATCGAAAACCTGGAGGTATTGAGCGGCCATCCCATGCTGGCGCCGGCGGCCGTCGATGCCGTCCGGCGGTGGCGATACCGGCCCTATGTGCTCAATGGCGAACCGGTGGAAGTGGAAACCCAGGTGACGGTGAATTTCGTCCTGGGAGGGGATAGTCAGTGGCTTCGACGCTGGCTCGGGAGTAGCACAGGCGTAACCTCGTGGGCTGCATGGCGACCGCTATAATCGCATGCAGTGGCTACGGCTGAGATTGTGAAGCGCACGGCGACGCGACCGACCTGGGCCCAGGTGTCGCTGGAGAATCTGCGCTATAACTTTGGGGTGGTACAGCGGCACATCGGAGCGGGCATAACCGTTTGTGCGGTGGTGAAAGCTGACGCCTACGGCCACGGTGCAACGGAGTGCGCTCGAGCACTCGAGGAAGAAGGAGCGCGCTGGCTGGGCGTGACCTCGCTCGATGAAGCTATCCCGTTGCGCGATGCGGGCATTCGGACTCGCATCCTCTTAATGACGGGCTTCTGGCGGGGCGAAGAAGAAGAAATCATTCGTCTGCAACTGACGCCCACGGTTTGGGAGCCTGGGCAGGTTGAGTTGCTGGAAAAGGCCGCTGCCAGCCTCGGTCTGCCCAGACTCGCGGTGCATCTGAAAGTGGACACCGGCATGGGCCGGTTGGGAGTCGATCCGGAAGATCTGTACCCGGTCTGTTCCGCGCTGAAATCGTCGCCTCACCTGCTGCTCGAAGGTCTCTCTACTCACCTGGCGTCTTCCGAAGTTCTGGACGCGCCTTCGGTCAGCGACCAGTTGCAGAAGTTCGAGGCGGTACGGACCCTGGTGCGCAATGAGGGATTTGATCCGCCTCTGATTCACGTTGCGAACAGCGGTGCGGTGATTTCGCGGCGAGAGTCATGGAACACCATGGTTCGTCCGGGGATTGCACTCTATGGTTACTACCTGCCCTTTGAGCGGGCGGGAAGAGAAGTCAGCGGCGCCAAGCTGCGGCTGGGCGTAAAACCGGTGCTCACCTGGAAGACCCGGATCCTTTCGTTGCGCGACGTGCGCGCCAGCCAGGCCCTGGGTTACGGCGGAACCTACGTGACCAAGGCTCCGGCGCGCATCGCGGCACTTCCGGTCGGCTATGCCGACGGATTGAATCGCGCTCTGTCATCCCGGGGACGGGTGATCGTGCGCGAACACTACGCTCCCATCGTGGGCCGCATTTCGATGGATTTAACCCTGGCCGATGTAACCGGCTTGCCCGGAGTTTCCGTGGGCGATGAAGTGGTCTTGCTCGGCGCTTTGGACGGTTTGAGTGTGGATGCACGCGAGCACGCGGAATTGGCCAATACCAACGTGTACGAAATTCTTTGCGCGATCTCGAAGCGCGTGCCCAGGAAGTACAGCTAAGGGAGCTGGTGGTTGGTCGTTGGTCCTTGGCCCATCCGAGATACAATCTTCTATCCACGCCTCTGCATATTTTCCAAGCACAGCACATGTGTGTGTGGGTCGGACACTCCTGTCCGATGCTTTTGACTCGGACTTTCGTTGTCGGATAACAACAGCAAACCAAAGTCAACGGCCTCGGACAAGAGTGTCCGACCCACACACCCACCTCTCTTTGCTATCCTGATAACAATGCCTTCGCGCTACGAGCAGTGGATGTATGACTGGGAGACCCGCCTCACCTCGGTGGACAATAACCGCGTGGTGCGCCCGCTGGAGTGGGGGGTCGAGTGGGCGCGGGATTGGCCGTGCCGCAACGGCTTCGCACCCGGTCATGTCCCTGCAAGAGATGATTCGGAAAAGTTCCTGCGGGAATACAACCGGCGCATCGTGAGCTCAAGCGACGAGTTTTATTCCTATACCTCGCCGGCCGATTTTCGCCTGGAGCGGCGCGAAGTCCGTGTCTTCAGCACGCGGGAGGTGCCAGACTTGAAGCTGGAAGCGAAAGTACGCGGCACGCATGCTGATTTCCTGCGCTTTACTTCCCCGGTGCACACGCCCTATCCGGAAAACAATCTGGTAAACGCCCGCTGGTTTCCGGCGCGCGGGCGGCGGGCGGTAGTGCTGCTGCCCCACTGGAATTCCGATGCCGTGGCTTACACCGGACTCTGTCGGGTAATGAACCTGATGGGCATCGCGGTGCTGCGCCTGAGCATGCCGTATCACGACATTCGCATGCCGGCGGACACGCACCGTGCCGACTACGCTGTGTCTGCCAACATCGGGCGCACGCTCGATGCCTGTCGCCAGGCGGTGGTGGACGTGCGCTGCTGCCTGGACTGGCTGGAGCAGAAGGGATACAGCCGACTAGGCATTGTGGGCACAAGCCTGGGATCCTGCTATTCATTTCTGGCCGCGGCGCACGATCCCCGCATTCGCGTGGCCGCCTTCAATCATGCTTCCACCAATGTCGCCGACGTGGTCTGGCACGGACAATCCACCCGCCACATTCGCGAAGGCCTCGAAGCGCAAATCGATCTCGACCGGCTGCGCGCCTTGTGGAGCGGGATCAGCCCAATTTCCTACTTTGAACAGTTCGCCCGCTGGCCCAAGAAATCGCTCATCATTTACGCGAAATTCGACATGACTTTTCTGCCCGGGCTTTCCCGTGATGCCGTGGCCGAGTTTGAACGCCACGCCCTGGACCACAAAGTCGTGGTCCTTCCCTGCGGCCACTACACCACCGGTGAAACACCGTACAAATATATGGATGGCTGGCAACTGGTGTCGTTCTTGCGGACCGCGTTTGAAAGCGTTTGAAAACTTCCAGCCCCCGGCTTCTAGCTTCTAGCGGTTTAGCCTTCATCCGCGTCGTGGCCAGGTCGGGTCGGCCAATAGCCAAGGGCTAAGTTAGAATGAGTTGAGGTGGCTGAGGTTTTAGGTCTGCCGGCTGAAACTGAGAGCAGGAAGCTGGTAGCCAGGAGCCAGAAGCTCAGAAGAGACACCATGAAGACTGACCGTATGTCACTCCCGCTCAATGAAGCCGATCCGCAGATCGCCGCTGCCATCGATAACGAAGTTCGCCGCCAGCACGAGGGCCTGGAGCTGATCGCCTCCGAGAACTTTGTCAGCGAGGCCGTACTCGAGGCCATGGGCTCGGTGTTCACCAACAAATATGCCGAAGGCTATCCCGGCAAACGCTACTACGGCGGCTGCGAGTTTGCCGATGTGGTGGAAGAGTTGGCCCGGGAGCGGGCCAAGAAACTTTTTGGAGCGGACCACGCCAACGTTCAGCCCCACGCCGGGTCGCAGGCCAACATGGAAGCATATGCGGCGGTGTTGCAGCCCGGCGATACCATCCTCGGACTCAACCTGGCGCACGGCGGACATCTTACGCACGGGCATCATCTGAATTTTTCCGGGAAGACCTATCGCATCGTGCCTTATGGAGTCACCAGGGAAAGCGAAACCATCGATTACGACGACCTGGAAAAACTTGCGGAGAAAGAGCGTCCGAAGCTGATCATCGGCGGGGGTAGCGCCTATCCCCGAATCATCGATTTCGCCCGCATGCGCCAGATCGCCGACAAGGTTGGCGCACTTTACCTGGTGGACATGGCGCATTTTGCCGGACTGGTTGCTGGCGGAGTGCACCCGTCGCCGGTGCCGCATGCGCATATCGTGACCACCACCACGCACAAGACCTTGCGTGGGCCTCGCGCCGGCATGATCCTGAGCAAACAGGAGTTCGCCGCGGCCATTGACAAAGTTGTGTTTCCCGGAATGCAGGGCGGCCCGCTGGTCCACATCATTGCGGCCAAGGCGGTCAGCTTTCTCGAAGCGATGCAACCTGAGTTTCGCGAGTACGCGCGACAGATCGTGGCCAACGCGAAAGTACTGGCTGAAACGCTTGCGGCCGAGGGCTTCCGCATAATTTCCGGCGGCACCGACACTCATCTCATGTTGGTCGATGTGTTCTCCCAGGGGCTCTTGGGCAGCGAGGCCGAGAAGGCGCTGGGCGAGGCGGGCATCACGGTGAACAAGAACGCTATTCCGTTCGACACCAATCCGCCCATGAAGCCGAGCGGCATCCGCATCGGCACGCCGGCGTTGACCACCCGCGGCATGAAGGAAGAAGAGATGAAGCAGGTGGGGCGCTGGATTTCGGAGGCCCTGCACCACCGGACGGAAGCGCCGGTGCTGGGCAGGATTCGCAACCAGGTTTTGAACCTGGCTGAGGGCTTCCCGTTGTATCCCGAGCGGCGTGCGAAGGCTCAGCTGGAAGTTCGGGCCTAACAGAAAATTGAGGGCGGGCGCCCGCCCGACCCGGATCAAACTTCTCGAGGACTCTTCAACCCTGACGGGCGGGGAAGCCCCGTCCTCCATTTGCTGGCCGAACTTTGTTCTCTGTGATTAAATCTCCCCGTGAGAGTCGCCATCGATATCCGGCGAATGACGGAATTCGGCGTGGGCACTTACACCCGCAATATTGTGCGGGCGCTGGGGCGACTGGATAGCGAAAGCAAATATTTTCTGATCGGCCCACCGGAGAAAGTGGCAGAGATCGGTCCGTTGCCACCTAATTTTCACTCTGTACCCTTGCTGGGCAACGACGCCACCATCAAGAACTATTTTGACTACCGCGCTATCCTCAAGCGGCTGCATTGCGACTTGGTGCATATTCCGCACCTGTTCTGGCTGCCACGCAACCTGCCCTGTCCTTACGTGATGACCGTGCACGACGTGCTTGATCACATGTACCGTGCCCGCGATCAATCCGGGCTGAAGCGTTCGCTGCATTTTTATCTGACCCATCGGGCGCTGAAGGGAGCGGCACGAATTTTTGCCGTCTCCAATTTCACCAAGAGCGAAGTGGAGAAATTGTTCGCTATTCCGCCCGATCGCACGGAAGTGGTCTATAACGCGATTGACGAGCGCTTCCTGCGCGGCCATGCCAGCGATGCCGACCGCCAGATGCTGGCGGAACGTTATCTGGTCAACCATCCGTTTCTGCTTTACACCGGCAGGATCAGCCCGCACAAGAACGTGGTGCGGATCATCGAGGCCTTCTCCGCGCTGAAGGCGGAACTGGAGAAGGAAGCGCTCTTTCCCGGGCTGAAGTTGATCATCATCGGGGACGAGCTGTCCAAGCACCCCGACCTGCGCCGCACGGTGATTCGCAGCCGCATGCAGAACGACGTACGCTTCATGGGATTTGTGCCCATCGAGGTCTTGCGCATTTTTTACGACGTGGCGAAAATCTTCGTATTCCCGTCACTCTATGAGGGATTTGGACTGCCGCCGCTGGAAGCCATGGCGCACGGCACGCCTGTGGTGACTTCGAACACGTCCTCGCTGCCCGAGGTGGTGGGCAATGCCGCCGTGCTGGTGAATCCGGAAAACGTTTTTGAGATCAGGCGGGCCCTGCATCGCGTGCTGGTGGACCAGGCGCTGCGCGATAAACTCAAGGCGCGGGGCTACGAGCAGGCCAAGCGCTTTTCCTGGGAGGCAGCCGCCCGGCAGATTCTCCGCGTGTACCACGAAGTGTCGGAAAGCCGGCCGGCGCAGCCTCCGCTGGCGAACGAACGGGAAGTTATCTCCCGCGCGGCCAACCCCTAGCCGGACTCACGCATTCTTGAGCAACGGCTGTCCCGGAGAATTAAATTCCAGGCGATGCAGTTTGGCGGCAATGCGGGTGCGATCAGCTTCGGTCGAAGCGGCAGCGTGACGTTTTCTCAGTTTGGCAACCTTTTCGTTGCGAGTGCGCCTGCGGCGGATCTCGGGCCGGCGGCTGGGGGCTGACATGTTGGCTCCTGATGTTGAATCGACAACCAGTCTATATCATCTGGCGTTCCGACGGCTGGGCGGCTAGCAAACGGGTGGCCAGCCTACTTTCCGACAAGGCGAAGCGGCTCAAGGCAACTGGGGCTACCCCGAAGAACGGAATCTGCGGATGAGCAGGGTGTGTCGATCCGAGCGGTAAAAGCCGAGGACATAAATGGTGGCTTTACCCTTGGTTGAATAGATGACCTGACGAATGCGCAGCAAGGGAGAGCCGCGCGGGACGGCGCAAAGCTCCGCCGTCCTCGCGTCGGCGGCGGTGGCATCAACCTCTTCGTCCGCGTGCGCCAGCTCGATGCCGTAATCGTGTTCCAGAGTGGCAAACAGCGAATTGCGTCCCAGACCAGCGGAAACCAGACCGCCAAATTCCTCAGCCGACAAGTAGCAGGCTTCCAGAGCGAAGGGTTCGTTGGCCGCCTGCCGCAAGCGCTCGATCTTGACCAGTGGGCTGTTGGGGGGGAGGGAAAGCCGAGCCGCGATTTCCGCCTCTTTTTCGATCAACTTGATGCAAAGAAGACGTGAGCACGCCACCAGGCCGCGACTGGCCATTTGTTCGGTGTAGCTCATCAGCTTGTTGAAATGAATCTTGGGAGGCGCCACAAAGGTTCCGGCGCCGCGCCGCCTTTCCACGATGCCTTCGCGCTCCAGTGACGTCAAGGCGTGACGCGCGGTCATCAGGCTTACCTGATGGATCCTGGCCAGCTCCCTTTCGGAATCCACCACATCGCCGGGTTTCAGCTGTCCCGTCTCGATGCGCTTCCAGATCACACCGCGGATTCTTTTATAAGCCGGCGTCCCGTTTCGGCCATTCTGTGCCATGAATAGTTCTGACCTCGCGAAACAGAAATTGAACCCTCAACCGTTGTGAACTGCGTTGCACACGATATGGATTGGTAGGATGCAGGTAAGCAATTTACGAATCCTCCTGTTCACTCGTTCCGCACATTATCCAACCTTCCTTTGCGCGTGCGGCACCGGACCGGGCAGGGCGGCAGCCAGCGCCTGATAGGCAGCCCCCCAGATGGGCGCATCCTCATTCAGCACTACGTAGATGGGAATGCGCGCCAGCACCGGCGCGAGCAAGGTCTTGTCGCAGAAGGCGCGGAAGAACGTGCCATCCTTCAGCTTGGGCAAGATCTTGGGAGCGATGCCGCCCGCGACATAGACGCCGCCGAAAGCCAGTGCCCGCACCGCCAGGTTTCCCGCCTCGGCGCCGTATGCACCCGTCCAGAGATCCATCGTCGCGACACAAACTTTGCAGGTGCCCGCACACGCCTGTTCGGCGATCTCGCGAGCGCCGTCACCGTCGTCGTCAAACGAAGGATGACGAACGGCGGGATCCAGGAATTCATGGATGGCACGGATGCCTCGTCCCGAGATAACGTCCTCGCAACAGACATGCGGCAGATGTTGCTTCAGGTGGACCAGAAGCTGAATCTCGCGCTCGGTGCGCGGCGCAAAGCTGGCCAGGCCGCCCTCGGAAGGAAACATGCGATACTGACGGCCATCCCAGAAAAGAAAGGTCTCACCCAGTCCGGTGCCCACGGCCATTACCGCCCGGGTGCCATTGGGCTGCGCCACACCCTGGTTGAGGACGGCCAGGTCTTTCGCCGGCAGTTTATCCAGGCTCCAGGCCGTGGCCACAACATCGTTGAGCAGGACGATGTTCTTCAGGCTGACTTCGAGCCGGCTGGCCACCTCCGGGGGATTCAGGTCCCAGGGCAGATTGTTGGCGTGGAGGCGGCCTTCGACCACGGCGCCGGCTACCCCAAACCCCACCGCCGTAACCCGTTCGGCCGCATCAGCCGATCCCCGCGCTGCTTGAGCGCAGAAGTGCTCGATGAGATCTTCGAATCGGGAGAAGTCCCGGGTGGCATAGCGACACTGGAAAACCAGCTCGAGAGCACCGGTTTCAGTCTCCCGGAGCAGGGCCAGGTTGCATTTGGTGCCCCCAATGTCGCCCGCCAGAATCATGGTCATGGACCCAATCCTGAGATTTTCTGCCCTCGAAGCCACCCCGCGCGGGGGCATTATAAACCCGCCCGGACGAGGGCGTCCGGGCCTACGTGGGTTGTGAATTACTTGGTCATTACGAATTTAATGCAAACCGGAGACGTCACCGGCAAAACCTGCCCGGTAGGCGTCAAGTGGCCGGTTTGCCGATCGACCTTGAAGACCACAATGTTGTTGCTGGCCTGGTTGGCGGCCAGCAGGTAGCCGCCGCCCGGGGCGATCTCAAAGTTGCGCGGTGTCTTGCCACCGGTGGGGACGTTTTCCAGCAATTTGGGTGCGCCGGTTGCCGGATCGAGGGCGAAGATGGCAATGCTGTCGTGGCCGCGGTTCGACCCATAGAGAAATTTGCCGGTAGCGTCCACGTTGATTTCCGCAGTGTCGTTCTGTCCCTTGAAGCCCTCCGGCAGGGTTGAGACTGCAGTCAGGCGCTTCAGGCCCCCGGTGGCGGCATTGTAGGAAAATTCGGTGACCGTGGAACCAAGTTCGGCGATGACATACACGAATTTTTCGCTGGGATGGAAAACGAAGTGCCTCGGACCCGCGCCCGGCGCAACTTCTGCGAACGGGGGATCGTTCGCAGCCAGCGTGCCCTTAGTCGCGTCAAAGCGGTACACCAGGACCTGGTCGAGCCCCAGATCGGTGTTTAGGGCAAACCGGTTGTCCCGGGAGAGGTCGATCTGGTGTGCGTGTGGCCCTTCCTGATGCTCAGGATTCGGTCCGTGGCCGGTGTGCTGGTCCACGGCCGACGCTTCGCCTAGCTTGCCATCCTTGAGCACCGGGAAAACGGCTACGCTGCCGCTATCGTAGTTGGCCACCAGGACGTATTTCCCGGTCTGGTCGAGCGAAATATGACAGGGCCCGGCACCGTGCGAAGGGACCTGGTTCAGGAAAGTCAGCTCGCCTGATTTTCGATCTATGGCAAAGGCACTCACCGTGCCCGTCTTCTGGCCCTGGTAATCCGAGACCTCGTTCACCGCATACAGAAATCGCCGGGTCGGGTCGATCGCCAGGAACGACGGGTTGACGGTTTCCGCCACCAGCCCGATTGGCGTTGCCTGACCGGTGGCGGCGTCAAAGCGGTACGCATAAATTCCCTTGCTCTCGGGGCCGGTATAAGTGCCGACGTACATGAGGTAGGAACTCTTGGAAGCGCTCTTGCGCGCCTGGCTCGCGGAAGGGAGCAGCAGCAGAAAGAGCAGAGCAATGGAGAACGCAAAACGGCGGCGCGTGATTTTCATTTCCCTCGGCTTTATGGTCAGCGGGTTTTCGGCCTGCCAGATGCACCCGGCCGGCGATCCGCAGCGAGGGAACCACAAATTCCGTGAATGCCCCACGCTGGGTTGCTGTAAGAGACTCGCAGCAAACCTGCTCGGGCGTCTCATAGCGAATTGAAGAAAACGATCCCTGGATTCGCACCTGAACCGAAATCGGCTCCTCAGCGTAATTGACCAACTCGACAAGTTTCCCGCCGCCGGTCGATCGATATGAAACCGCAACCACGGTCAATGCATTCCAGAGGCTCAGGGCCAGCTTGTCCTTGTCCTGATCGAGCAGGCGGCGTACGTCCTGGGCAAAGGTTCCGGGGTCGGTCACCTGTCCCTGGAGTTCGATGATACGACCCTTGCCGGTGGCGTAGGCAACGGAATACTCGCCCGCGGGAACACGCTGGGTGGACTGCCAGGGGTAAGGGCCCTGCGCATCCACCACCACGACTACGCCGCCCTTGGAGGCAAAATCCACCAACATCTTGATGGTGGCGTCGTCCGGGGTGGCAAAGACCACGACGAGGTTGAAGCGCTCCAGGCTTTGCGGCTTCAGGTCGGAGGCATTCAGGACAGCGAACGGAATGTTGTGGCGCGCGAAAAGGTTCGTGGGTTCGTAGGATTTTTGGTAGGAGTCCGTGATCACGCCCACGTTGGCTTCCGGTTCGGCGGCGTTCTTCTCCCCTCGTGCAGCAAACGCCAGATAGCGCCTGATCTGGATGAGGACAGCCTGGGCTGCGGGACTATTTTGGGCCAGATCCGCCTGTAGCGCGGGAGGGAGGCCCAGGACGAGATCAACGTGGAACGCCCCAGCCTCGGCCACTGCCAGGGCATAGTCCTCGGGAGCGGGGCTGCCTTCCGGTTGCTGGGAATCGGATACGTCCCAGTGGAACTCATAAAGAGGAGCCTGTACTGGGCGGAACGCTTGATCGAACCGTACCAAGGCGAGATTGGAATCGATCCAGGGTTGGGCGGTCGGGCTGGTGACCTGAAGAATGCCGTCTTTCTTGATGACCAGTTGTCCTTTCATCTGCGGCTGGTTTGCTTTGGGGTTGAGCAGCAAAACAGGCAGGTGAGGATAAGCCGATCGCAGTTGGCCAAGCTCCTCGTCAACCTCACGGGGCTGTGCATCACCAGGATTGAAAATAATGCCCGCCAGGCTGTTCTTTGCCGTGCTGTGAGCCAAATCGGCGGGCTTGCCCACTGGGACCTCGGCATAGACGCGGTAGCCCCGACGGCGGGCACTCGTGATGAGCTCTGCATTGTCCCAGGTAACCACCAGTTCCGTAACGCCCATCGTTGCGGGAGCAGGAATCGACGGCTGGCTCCATCGCAAAAGCACCCTGCTCCAGCAGGGCGTCGCCGCCAGCAGGCAAATCAACGTCAACATTCGGGTTCGCATGGACATGAGCTTCAAGTTTGCCATCATCGCAGGGGGCTGGAGCCAGCCTGGCCGCTGGCGCCGGGGCGCACGGCGCCGCCGTTGACCCGAATCTGGGGGCCGCTGGACGCCAACTCCGACTTGCCGTCCGAAGCGACCCAGACGGCCGCCACGCCTAACAAATCCTTGACCAGTTGCTTACCTCTTTCGGGGCCTAACAGCAACATCGTCGTCGACAGCGCGTCCGATGCGGTACCGGTCGCTGCGACCGCGCTGACGGCGTAAGTGGTTCTCAGCGGCGCTCCGTTATCCGGATCGATTATGTGCCCTGCCGCCTCCGGCGACAGGAGGCTTGGCGGGGTCTGCTCGGAAGTGGAGACGCTGTTGTCAGACAGCATGACCACAGGGTTCACCTGGTTCGACGGGTCTCTCAGGTGCACCAGCCAGCCGGTTTGCCCCGGAGGAGCCCCCATCGCAACCAGGGAGCTTCCTCCTGCATCAAGCAACGCATGTGAAATACCGTGTGCCCGCAAGACAGCGGCTGCCTGGTCCAGAGCATACCCTTTGCCGATGCTGCCCAAATCAATCTGGGTGCACGGCGAGTGAAACTGCACACGGTCCGGAGGAAGCAATTCGACTTTCTGATAGCCCACGCAGGACCGAACCTTCTCTTCGGCCGCGGGAGAAGGGGGCTGGCCGCCGCGGATGGCGGCTTTCCATAGATTGACCAGCGGGCCTACGGTCACATCAAATTTCCCTCCGGAAAGGCGGGAATACTGCAGCGCCTCGCCGATTACGCGATACAAATCGGGCGGAACGGGCTCGGGATGGGAATGGGAGGAATGGTTCAATCGGCTCAAGGCGCTCTCGGCCTTGTAGTCGCTCATCACATCATCGAGCCGGACGACTTCCTGAAGAGCCTCATCAATGGCGTTGGACAGCTGCGCCACCGATTCGCCATAGGCAACAATCGCGAAGACTGTGCCCATGACGTACTTCTTCTTGTGAACGAAGGGAGCCTGGGGCGGCTGGCCGGACGCCTGGGCTGAAGCCAGCACAGCAGACGCGCACAGCACAATGGCGGCAAGGGGCTTAGTCCAGTGCATAAACCTCACCGTCGTTGGTCGCTACGTACATTGCGTCCCCGGTCAGCACCGGGGCGGACTGGACCGACCCGCCCAGGCCAGCTCTCCATGACACGATGCCGGTCGCGATATCGAAGGCGTGCGTCCCTCCCGCCTGAATGCAGACCAGGCCACGGGCGATGACTGGAGGCGCGGTGACGACATCGCTGGCCTGGGCCTTCCAGCGCAGGCGGCCGCTCTGGATCTCGAAGGCGTAAAGAAAGCCGTCCTTGCTGCCAACGACAGCGAGATCTTCGAAGACCGCCGGGGACGAAGACATTCCTAGTCCAGTTTCATATTTCCAGCGCACCTCGCCGGTCGCGGCATCAAGCGCATAGAAGAAGAAGTCCTCCGATCCGAATAGCAATGTGTCTCCGGCCACAGCCGGCGAGGAGTCAATTCCGTTTCCAGTCAAAGTGCTCCACACCGTTTTGCCCGATGAAACCTCGAGGCAGTAGATTTTGCCGTCCCCGCAGCCGAGGTAAAGATGCTTCCCGGCGACAGAGGCGGTGGAGTAAATTCGGCCCCCCAGTTCCTGCGTCCAGCGCTCGCGGCCGGTATCGAGATCCACAGCATACATTCGGGCATCGGCGCTGCCGAAAAAGACTACGCCATCACGGACGACCGGCGAGGTCCAGACTTCAGCAGCGGCGGCCGTTTCCCACGCCGACTTCCCCGAATCGCAATCCACGGCATAGACCTTGCCCGAGTCGCAGCCAAAGAGCACTTTGCTTCCGGAGAGGGATGGGGTGGAGTGGATGTGATCCGCTGCCTGAAATTGCCACTTCTCGTGGCCTCTTTCGACGTCGATGGCATGCAGATTTCCCGCCATCGAAGTCACGTACAGAACTCTGGAGCGCAACACCGGGGCAGAGCGGACGGAGCCTCCCACGCGAAGGTGCCAGTGCACACGGTCGGGCGCCTTGGCGGGGCGAATCCCCAGGCCTCCGGTGCGCGCATTGTCGCAGAGCAGCGCGGGCCAGTCGTTTTCAGCTCTTGAAGGCTCGGGGGGCTTGGGTAGTCCTGGCATCTGGTCAGTTAGCCGAGTCGGATTTGCCCGTGATCGATGCGCTTCAGGTCAGCCACCCCCAACCCCAGCTTCCCCGCGGACGCAATATGGCCCGGCCGGCGGTAGAACAGGTTCTTCTGGGGGTTGTGATAAAACTCCATGCCGTTGCTGGTGATGCTTTCTGCCTTGTGCTCCCAGAGGGAAGGGACGCCTTCCTCGCGGCGCTTCTTTTCGATGGCCTCGAGTTCGAGTGTGTCCATGGCCACCGGGTCGGTGCCGAAGTATAGAGTCCCGGCCTGGTAGATAAACTCCTGTACCTGGGTCAGCGGGCCGCCGTGCCAGACCTGGCGCATGCCGTCCATAATGTGCAGCACCGCCTTCGAACGCAGGGGCTCGACCGAGCACATCACACCGATGAGCGGGTCAGTGAACGAAAAGGGAGAGCGATGTGAGCGGGCCACGTTATTGAAGGTGCCATAGCCCAGGTTCTTGAGGCAGCCGGTGACGCCGGAGGCGGAGTGGTCCTTCATGGTGGGAACGTTGATGATCTTGCTGACCCCATGGGACACGATCCTTGCCATATACGAACGGTTCTCCCACTCGCCGAAGAACGTCGCCTGGCAATAGACCTCGGCATCGTAACCGGAGTCAACCAGACCGTCCTGAATACCCACCACGCGCACCCCGGGCGGAAGCAGAGGCTGGTAGCTGCCGATATCAATTTCGTATTCGTAGCGGTCGTAGACGACGATGTTGCCCGTGGGGACGCCGGCGGACTGGACGCCGTTGATAATTTCCCGCACGATTTCGGGGGACGAGCAGCAGGCCGGCGTGCCGGACGGATTAATCTTGATGCCGACAATATCGGAGGGCTCAACAAATTTGGCCCAGGCCGCCGAGGCTGAACCCTCGCCGGTCAATTCTTTTATTCCGCGCTCGATCATGTCGCGAATCACCGGTTGCGAAACCCGGTTGCGCACGATGGACTTCGAATCGCTAACTTCCACCACCCGTCCGGGAAATAATCCGGGCATGCCCAGCGGGGACTTGGCCGGTTTCGGTCCATGGATGACTTCGATCGGGGGCGGCTCGGGCAGCGTCACGTCGCCGAAGGCTTTAGGATCGATGCCGTCGAGGAAGAGGCTGGCGCTTCCCACACAACTGGCTTTGACGAATGTCCGCCGATCCATAAGTTTGGCCCCGGGCGAGTGAAGGGTACCGCTCAGGCTACGCCATGCTTCCAGCCATTTCAAGGGAGCTGATGATGACAATGCTGCTTTGACTCAATAGACCCGCTGGTTTGGTTAAAGCCTTCTAAGAAATTCTTATCTTGTCCTCTGTGACTGGTCTGGGATTACTTCCGATCTCCAATTTGATGGACACGAGTATTCTGGACGCTGGTACGAACACCACGATCCCAAGATTCACAGAACTGAAGCGCGAACAGCCACCCCTATTTCCTGGCCGGAACCCGCACGCCGCCAATCCAGACTGATTCGATGGCGTGCGTGTTCCTGATGTCATCGAGCGGGTTCGCGGTCAACACTACGAAGTCTGCCAGCTTACCCTTCTGCAACGTACCGACGTCATTGCTGATATTGATGGTTTTGGCCGCCCCGCTGGTGGCCGAAACCAGCGCCTGCATCGGAGTCAGTCCCGCCTTGGTCTCGTACTCCAGTTCAAGATGCTCGAAGTAGCCCAGGAAGCGGCCGGGGCCTCCCCCGCTGTCGGTACCCATCGCGATGGTGATGCCGGCGTCTGAGAGGGTCTTTAGATTGCGCATGGCGACGGCCATGTGCTCCTTGTACCACAGTGCCGCCGGATCGGTGCGCATCGCATTCTCGCGCTTCGGATCTTCCATTTGCGCCATCTCCGCCGGATCGGCCTCCTTCAGGAAGAAGGGGTCGCTGAAGAATGAAGGCTTTTCCGTATACATGAAGACGGCCAGTTCCCGAGTCAACGTCGGCGAGTAAGAAACGTGACGTTTTTTCATGAGGCGAATAAAATTCCGGATCTACGTCGCGATCGCGGACACTGTGCGCGATGTAATCGACTCTGGCGCGCAACACACCCTTGGCATCATCCAGCATGACGATGTGCACCGCGGTTCGATATCCATGCTTGTGCGCTTCGTCAATCACCGCCCCGTAGGCCTCGGGACTCATTTTTGGACGCGCGCCGCGAAAATCATCAACCCGCACTTTTGTGATGTCGGGTTTGTGCTGAATCAATTCGTCGACGCTCTTGCGGGCTTCTTCCGGAGTCGCTACCGCGACGGCCCCAGGGATGGCGGTGGAGTCCTGGATCGGGCCTGCGACGTGCAGGCGCGGTACCGTGCCCGGAGTAGCTTGGTCGCAGTACTCTCGTATCGCAAATTCTTTGTCCCCACCCAGACTGAGGACGGTGGTGATTCCATAACGCAGATAGACTCCGAGTTGTTCTTGCCGGTTGACATGGCCGTGCGCATTGATCAAGCCGGGAATGATGGTCTTCCCCGTGGCATCGATTCTTTCCGCTCCCGCCGGGAGCTTGACGTGTTTTCCGACCGCCGCGATGTGGCCATTCTGTATCACCAGGGTCGCGTTTTCGATTGCCGGCTTACCGGTACCATCGATGATGCGTGGTCCCACCCAGGCCTGCACGCCGTTCGTGGCACGCCCACTTTCAGGTGTCTGCCCAGCGACGGTGAGGCGGAACGACATAAGAAGGAGGACAGCTAGGGCCAGAGGAGCGATGCGCATGGGGATCATTTTCCAGGATTCCATTTTAGTCGTCCTCTACAATGCAATTCGGCGGCGCGGCAATAAAACCTATTTCAGGACTCAGAGAGGTCCACACAATGAAACTGATTCGTTTTGGCGAGCCTGGTAAAGAAAAACCGGGGGTGCTCTTGAAAGATGGCACTCGGATTGATGCCTCCGGGCTGGGCTCGGACTACAGCGAAGAATTCCTGGCAGGCGGCGGCTTGAAGCAGCTTGCTTCCTGGCTGCAGAGGAACGCCTCGTCTGCCCCCAAAATCGCGTCGTCGGTACGCCTGGGCCCTCCCGTGACCCGCCCCAGCAAGATCGTTTGCATCGGCCTCAACTACCGCGACCACGCGACGGAGACCAAGGCCGAGGCGCCGAAGGAACCCGTTCTCTTCTTTAAGGCAACAACCTCTCTGGTGGGACCGAATGATCCTCTGGTACGGCCGAAGAACTCCATCAAGGTGGATTGGGAGGTCGAGCTTGCGGTTGTCATCGGCAAGAAGGCATTGTACGTGTCCCCTCAAAACGCTCTCGATTATGTTGCCGGTTACACCCTGCACAACGACTATTCCGAGCGCAATTTCCAGCTGGAGCGCGGCGGACAATGGGTAAAAGGAAAAAGTGCGGACACATTCGCGCCCCTCGGCCCGTTCCTCGCCACTCCGGACGAGGTTCCGAATGTGGGCAATCTGAAGATGTGGCTCAAAGTGAATGGCACCATGCGGCAGAACAGTTCCACCTCCAATATGATTTTTGACGTCCCCACGCTGGTGTCTTATGTGAGCCAGTTCATGACGTTGCTGCCCGGCGACATCATCAGCACAGGAACGCCTGCAGGCGTGGGCCTGGGCATGAATCCGCCCGTATATTTGAACGCGGGTGACGTGGTTGAGCTGGGCATTGAGGGCTTAGGAGAATCGCGGCAGGAGGTCCGGGAATACGAGTAGGTGTTCCAGAGGATCAAAACTGCTGGTCGCATAGTCGTGAAGAACCTACCGGCACGATTTCGCGAGACGAGCAACAGGTCGACGCGCCGGATGGATTGATCTGGATGCCCACCAATATCGAATCGATCGACAAACTTGGATGACAACGCTGCTTTGAGTCGATAAACTTGCTCGTCTGGTGAAAGTGTTGTGAGCAAGAATCTTACCTCTGTATTCTCCGTATGCTCCGTGGTTGTTTGATGGTTTAACCACAGAGGACGCGGCGGACACAGAGGTAAATCAAGAAAGGCCCCTATGCGGGAATGGACTAAGACTCTCGGAATCGTAGTATCGCTGGTTACAATTCTCGGTATGCCTGACAACACTCTGGGCCAGTCGCCCCGTTACGACCTGCTGCTGAAGGGCGGCCACGTGATCGATCCCGCAAACAATGTGGACGCGGTGATGGACGTGGCGGTGGTGAAAGACAAAATCGCCGGCGTCGAAAAGGATATTCCCGCCAGTCAGGCGGGCAAGGTGGTGGACGCTTCCGGGCTCTATGTCACCCCCGGTCTCATCGATGTTCACGTCCACATCGGCCATGGCGGCGCGCCGCTTGACTGGTTCACCCCCGAGGGCCGCTCGCACCTGACCCCATACGGGATCCCGGCGGACATTGCGCTCCAGTCGGGCGTGACCACGATGGTGGACGCGGGCAGTTCGGGTGCTGACACCTTTCTATTGGAAAAAGAAGAAGTCATCGATCGCGCCAAGGTGCGGGTGCTGGCCTTTTTGAATATCGTGGCCAACGGGATGCAGGGCGACCTGGAGCAGTCGGTGGACGAGATGGATGTGAAGCGCTGTGCCGACACCATCAAGAAGTATCCTGACATCATCGTTGGGGTGAAGACGGCGCATTACTGGACCGAGGACCCCTGGGATGGCGAACACACCCCCTGGGCCGCCGTGGACAGGGCCGAAGAGTGCGGGCGCGCGGTCAACTTGCCGGTGATGTTTGATTTCTGGCCGCGGCCGGACCGCAGCTATGCCGAGCTCATACTAAAGAAGATGCGGCCGGGCGATATCCATACGCACGTCTTCGCCCAGCAATTTCCCATCCTGCTCGCGGACGGTAAACTCAATCCCATCCTGGCCGAGGCCCGCGCCCGCGGAGTGATTTTTGACGTTGGCCATGGAGCGGGAAGCTTCTGGTTTCGCAACGCCGTGCCAGCGGTCAAACAAGGGTTTATTCCCGATTCGATTTCTACCGATTTGCATACAGGAAACTTCACTGTGCTCAGCATGACCCAGGTCATGTCGAAGTTCCTGGCCATGGGAGTTCCTCTGCAAGACCTCATCCGGCGTTCGACGGTCAATCCGGCACAGGAAATTCATCGCCCGGAGTTGGGATCGCTGTCGGTCGGGAAGGAAGCGGACATCGCGGTGCTGGAACAGCTCAACGGCCCTTTCAGTTACATCGATTGCGGCTTTGCCCGAATGGATGGCAAAGGGAAGCTGATCGCCCGCATGACGGTACGGGCGGGGCGGATTGTCTATGATCCTTCCGGGCTGAGCATGGTCGAGTGGGAAAAAGCCCGTCCGCAGTATTTCAACATGCCGGGGCCGGGACATTCCCAGCCGGCGCAGGCTGATGATTTCCCCAGATAACTAACTAAGGAGAAGCCAATGCCAGGAACCATCAGCCGCCGCAAGCTGTTGCGGACCGGAGGGCAGGCGATTGTTGCGGGCGGAGCTGCAGTCTGTGCCGGATCAGCCCTGCCGGCGGTTGCGTCATCGCGCCCCAAGGTGAAGGGCGTGGACTATTACCAGAAGCTGGGCGTTGCTACCTTCATCAATGCGGCCGGGACCTACACCACGCTTACCGCGTCCACCATGCCGGACGAGGTGCAGGCGGCGGTGGCGCTGGCGGCCCTGCATCCCGTCAATCTGATCGAGTTGCACGAAGCTGCGGGCCAATATCTTGCCAAGCGATTGCGTTGCGAAGGTGCCCTGGTCACCGCCGGGGCTGCGTCAGCCCTGACGTTGGGGACTGCCGCTTGCGTAACTGCCGGTAACGACGCGGACATTCTCAGCATTCCGACCGACATGAATAATTTGAAGAACGAAGTCATCGTGCAAAAGTCGCATCGCTATGACTATGACCACGCCGTCCGCAACTGTGGAGTGCGCTTTGTGGAAGTGGAAACGCTCGAGCAGTACGAGCAGGCCTTCAACGAACGGACGGTGATGGCCCACTTCTTCAACGCCGGAGAAGAGCACATCAGCCGCGAAGACTGGGTGCGGGTGGCGCACAAGCACGGCGTCCCATGTTTCAACGACGCGGCGGCCGACGTTCCCCCGATTTCGAACCTGTGGAACTACACCCAGATGGGATTTGACCTGGTGACGTTTTCCGGAGGCAAGGGCTTGCGCGGTCCGCAGTGTACCGGCTTGCTCCTGGGGAGAAAGGACCTGATCGAGGCCGCCAAGAAAAACAATTCCCCAAATTCGAACACGGTTGGTCGCGGAATGAAGGTTGCCAAAGAGGAAATTGTGGGCCTGGTGGCGGCCGTGGACTGGTTTCTTGCCCAGGACGACGCAACCATGGAGGCCGAATACCGCCAACGGGCGGGGCGCATTGCCGGGGCGCTGAAGAGCGTCCCGACGGTGCAGACTCAGGTCTTCATTCCCGCGGTGGCGAATCACGTCCCCCATCTGGTAGTTACCTATGACCAGAGCCGGGTCAAGATCGCGGCCAGGGAAGTGATGGAAAAAATGCGCCAGGGCTCACCCCGCATCGAACTGAATCCAGGGACTGGCGGCCCGCCGGCAAGTGCGGGCCTGCCCGGCGGCAGCAATACCATCGTGGTCGGAGTTTGGATGTTGCAGCCCGGGGAGGACCTGATCGTAGCGAATCGCCTGCGCGAGGTCTTGCAGGGCGCGGCCGCGGCTTAGCGGGCTCGCATGCACGCCCATTCTCACCGCGTGACTGCCCTCGCCAGACGGACCTTCGTTTTTTTGTTGTTTGCGGGCCTCTTGGCGGCCAGCGCGGAAGTGCGGGTCTGGCAAGGGACCCTGGCGTTGCCAACCTACGAAGAAGGTCCGCCGGATCCGAACCCGCCGTTTGATCAGTTTGCTACGGACCGTTTCAATTATCCCTATACCCTGCGCAACAACCTGACCGGCCGCCGCGCTGAACATGAATGGCGCGCCATCTACCTGGAAAACGAATATCTGAAATGCTCGGTTTTGCCCGACATTGGCGGGCATCTTTACACCTGTGTGGACAAGATTAACGGCAAGCCCATTTTCTATGCCAATCCTTCCATCAAGAAAGCCGAGATCGGATATCGCGGGGCGTGGGCGGCGTTCGGAGTCGAGTTCAATTTTCCGGTTTCGCACAACTGGGTCTCCATGTCGCCGGTGGATTTCGCCTTCGCCAGGCACGACGACGGCAGCGCCTCGGTGACGGTGGGAAATATCGATCGCGTGTACGGCATGCAATGGACCGTGGAACTGGTGTTACGGCCGCAGTCCACGGTGCTCGAGCAGCATGTGACCCTTTACAACCGGAGCGACGTAAGGCATCGGTTTTACTGGTGGAGCAATGCCGGGGTGCAAGTCTGGGACGATTCGCGGATCCAGTATCCCATGCGTTTCGCCGCCAGCCACGGCTTTACCGAAGTGCAACCCTGGCCGGTGGAAGCGGACGGCACGGACCTGAGCCTGATCAGCAATCAGACCAAGGGCCCGCTTTCGCTGTTCGTACACGGCAGCCGCGAGCCCTTCATGGGACTGTGGAACCCGCACACCAGCGCGGGCATCGCGCATTTTGCCAGCTACGACGAGCTTCCCGCCAAGAAGATCTGGTCGTGGGGAGTTGACGCTGACGGCCTCGATTGGCGCAAGACGCTGTCCGATAACGACAGCGCCTATGCCGAAGTGCAAGCGGGGCTGTTTCGCAACTAGGAGACATACGCATTTCTGCAACCCCGGCAGAGCATAAACTTTTCCGAATACTGGATGCCGGTGCGCGAGATTGGCGGAATTTCACGGGCGAACCTCAACGGCGTCGTTCATCTCAACCGCGAGGCCAACGTGCTGGTGATCGGGCTGAACGTCAATCATGCGGTGCAGCATGCTGTAGTGCGCGTCCTGGACGGGAAGCAACAAATATTCCAGCAGAATGCCGATCTCTCTCCCGAGCGGGTGTGGTCGCACCAGCTTCCCTTGGCGAATCCACAGGATAAGTACAGCTTCGAGCTGCAGGATGATCACGGCGCCGTGCTCCTGCGCCAGACGGAAGGTGAATACGATTGGACGCCGGCGGCAGAAATTCATGTGGGGCCGCAGACTGCGTACGTCATGCCACCGGCAGAAAAGCGAAGCGAGGACGATTGGCTCCAGCTCGGCAACGAGCAGGAACTTGATGGAGAGCTTTTACCGGCGCTTGCGACTTACTAGCGGGCGCTGGCGAATTATCCTGACAGCTTCGGGTTGCAGAAGGCGGCTGGCCGGCTTTGCGCCGGACTGTTGCGCTTTGCCGAGGCCAAGAAATATCTTGAGGCGGTTCATGCCCGCGACACCAGCGATGCGGAAGTCTCTTACTACCTGGGCCTCGCGTATGACGCTTTGGGAGAGACCCTGGCGGCGCGAGGGGCGTTCGACGCCGCCCACCTCATGCCTGAGTTCAAAGCGTCAGGTGCGCTCCGATTGGGTGAACTCGCTGCCCGCGCCGGTGATCTGAATCAGTCAGAGTCGTACTTGCAGGAGGCGTTGCGGGCTGCGCCTGACGATGTTCGGACCGCCGAAGAACTGGCAGCAGTGCGCCGCGCGATGGGCAAACCTGGGGCGCGAGAATTTGCCCAGGAATGGCTGGCGCGTTTTCCGCAGAGCTATTTCTTGCGGGAGCAACTCCCACCGCCGGACTTGAGTCATCTGGCGAACGACGTCGACCGGGTGTTGAACGTGGCCGCGCTGTATATGCGCCTGGGAATCTACCAGCCGGCGCTGGACGTGCTCTTGCGAACCTATCCAGACGCCGTGCCCGATGAAACTGAGCCGGGATCCTTGCCGCCCCGGCTTCATCCGTTGGTCGCATACTTCCGGGCATACTGTATGGAGAAGCTGGGCCAGCCTGCGTCCGCCGCCTACCAGGGCGCCAGCAAACTTTCTACTGCCTATGTCTTTCCCAGCAGTGCGCAAGAACTCGAGGTCCTGCAAGCTGCGCTTCGGGAAAATCCCCAGGACGGTCCTGCCCTCTACCTTCTGGGCACGCTCTACTTCTCCCGTGGCCTGACCGAAGAAGCGCTAGCGGAGTGGAACGCGGCGCTTAAATTCTCTCCCGGCCTGCCGGTGCTGCATGCCAGCCTGGGGCGTGTCCTGTTGCAGGCGAAGCACGATCCCGGAAGGCGCTCGCGGTCTTTCGCGACGGGCTGAGCAACGATCCCAACGATGTTGAATACTACGTTGGCATTGACCAGACCCTCAGCCTGCTGAAAAGGCCCGCGTGCGAACGGGTAGAGGCTCTGGAGCTTTATCCTGACCGCGAGAAAATGCCGACGCGGCTGATTTACGAGCTGATCTTGAACCTGTCGGAAGCGGGAGATTACGATACCGCGGCTGCCCTGTTCCACCACCGCTTCTTTGCACGGGAAGAGGGCGGGACCAACGTTCGCCAGGTTTGGATCGAGGTTCAGTTGCAGCGCGCCCTGGCGCTGGCTAAGGGCGGTCGTTGCGGCGAGGCTTTGGTGACCGTGGAACATCTGCCCGTACGGGTGCCAGACCTGGCCTTTACCCGGGATGGGCTTCAGCCCATCCTTTGGCTGGCTCGAACAAATTACCTGGTGGGCGAAGTCTATGGCAGTTGCGGAGAAGCGGCAAAAGCACAATCCCGGTTTGAGCTGGCCGCCACGCGATCCAATCCGGACCAAGTTGTCTGGGCCTATCGGTCAGCACGAAAGCTCCCGGGCTTTGATCAGAGGCAGTGGCAGGCGCGCCTTGAGACAGCGCTAAGCCGAAACTTCAGCCAGACGAGTTGGGGATTCTACAACCGCGCATTGATCAACGACGCGCTCGGCCACGCGGCAGATGCCGAAGGCGACTTCAGCAAGGCTCTCTTGTTGCCGGACGGCCTGTTGGCGTATCACCTGACCCGGCTGGCCCTGGGTCCTTGAAACGAACCTATCAGATGCCCGCATACCAGGCATAGCCTGCTTCGGGCGCGGCGGAGCCTAGACCCTTGCCGAACCCTTTCAGGCTGTCGGTGACCGTCAGGCGGGTGATGAATTTCACGTTCTTGTAGCCGAGCTGGCGCGGGACCCGCAGACGCAGCGGACCGCCATTGCCTACAGGAAGCTCATCGCCATTCAATCCGTAGGCCAGAAAAGTCTGGGGGTGCAATGCGTCGGCCATATCGATGCTTTCCCACCAGTCGGGATCGATCGAGACGTAGACGATGTATCTGGCTTGCGGGAGCACCCCCACGAGCTCCAGCACGTGAGACAGAGGCACCCCGGTCCACTCGGCTATATATGACCAGCCTTCCTCACACTGCAGCATGGTGATATGGCTACGAGACGGGTAGCTCTTAAGCTGGTCAAGCGAAAATAAGGCGGGTTGCGCGACCAGGCCATCGACGGAGAGCCGCCAGTCAGCGAATCTTCCCGCCTGAAGGCGCTTGAACTCCTCTTTCAGGGGCGCGATTTCGTTGGCGAACGGTGTCTTCGAAATCTGGCTACGAGAGAACTCACGGGCCAACGAGTGCCTCGTCAGCAGCCGCTGGGACGCGTAGGTCAGAGTTTCACCAAGGCCGTAGATTCCACCGTGATCGGGCGGAACCAATCCATACTTGTGGGCAAGGCGCGCGGCCACGCCGAGACCGGTTACGCCCGCCGCGGCCGCGAGTCCGGTTGTGATCAGCTTGCGGCGTGACAGATTTCGTGATGACTGCGGGCGGGAGGCCCGTTCGCTCATAGGCTCTCCATATTTGTACCGGCGCGGCCCGTGATCATCGCTCGCATGCGGCTCCTGAAACCGGCACGCCAGACCATCACCACGTGGACCACGACGAAGAGCAGCAGCGCCAGGGAAACGAAGAGGTGAAGCGTGCGCGCGGATTGCTGGCCACCCAGCAAGTTGACGGTTGCCGGATACGCGGAAACAAAGGCGGGAGACATCGCCAGACCCGTCCAGACGACTAAGGGAAACAGAATGAAGATAACAAACAAATAGGCGAGTCGCTGGATAACGTTGTAGGACCAGGCTTCGGACTCAGTTGGCCGCTTAAAGCGCAATTGGCGGAGGACTGCGGTCGAGAACCCCCGCCAGGAACGATCCGCCACATGCGGGAGCAGGTTTTTCCGAAAATGCCCAGCAAGCAGTCCGTAAATTACGTAAAGTAACCCGGTCAATACCACCACCCATGCAGCCTGAAAGTGGAGGTAGCGGCTCCAGCCGTTCTGGTCCGGCAGCACGTACCCGTAACCGGTTGGCACCAATGACCTCGAGGAAGGAATCGGGATCTTAAACAACGGCGGAGTCAATACATTCCCGGTTTCGCCCCAATAGAAGCGAGGGTGAGAGATGACAATTTCAAATCCGCTGACGAGCAGGGCAAGAAAGCACAGGGCGGTGATCCAGTGCGTGATGCGGACGAGGGCAGAGTGCCGCGAAGCAACCGTCGCGGTTGGGACGGCCGAGGCTGTACCCGGTACGCAAGCGGAGTCGCCCACGCGGGAATGGTACCATGTGCCGCGCACACCCGGCATCCAATTGGTCCAGCTGCTACACCGAAGAGGAGTGTCGTCGGCTGCTCGGGCAAAATCACACTTGTGTCACAACGGGGCTTTACGGTTCTTGAAGAGATTGAAAGTAGGAGTTTGTGGCAGCCGGACCAGTAAGCCGAATTTCCCAGATCGCGTTGCAAACAAGCAACTTATTTGGAATCAATCGCCGTGAAGTGTCAATGATGTCAACTTTGGCAGCAATGGCAGGTTTTGCGTCACACCGGCGTCACAATGGGCGGTCCGAGACGATTGTTTGCTGGTAGTCGCGATCAGCTTACCTACAAGTTTGCCTTGGCAAGTCGACGCAGGAAACTCTCCTTGGCGGCGTGTGTCTGCCGGATCTTCTCAAGTTCCATCTGAAATTTGGTCCTCTTTCCCCGGCGGACTGCGAGATCATGCAAGTCGGTCAGCAAGCCAACTGCCCTGGCATAGTCATTGGGCCGCCGCTTCAGGATATGTACGGCGACCTGCTCCCAGATTTCCGGTTCGCGTCGCCCTAGTTGATCGAGATAGCGAGCTCGGTTTGCCTCGTCCTGGGCCTTTCGTCTTGCCTCTTCTGCCGCGCGCTGTTTGTTCAGCCGCTGGATTCTTTCCTTCGCTCGCGCGTGGGCCACGCCCAGGATATCGCCTACACTGCGCCGGGCCGCTGCAGCCGTCTGCGAACAGTGTTGAGAGTTTTGACGCTGGAAACGCTGCATGAAACTGCTTCGCCAGCGCTCGCTCTGCTCCATGACCGCAGTAATGAGCAACTCGTTCTTGTCCTTTTCCGGCAGGCCTCGAATCCATGTGGACAGCTCTTTGCGGCTCGGTCCAGCAGCGAGTGGTTTTGAAGCCTGTGCTGCAATCTCGACGAGATCTTCGTTGATTTCGAGGAATTCGATCAGAGCATCGTGGGAACCGGACAATTCTTGCAAGCCTGTAGGCACGGGCGGCTCCAATTCATCTTCATCAAGTCCTCCATCCTGCGCGCTGCGAAGCCAGCCAAGATACAGGCATCGGAGGTCGCCCCGAAGCAGGTCTGAGCGCAGAGGCATCAGGGAGGCCATCCATCCGGTACCGTCGTCCTCGCCGTCCCACTCGGACTCACTTCCAAATTCAACGATCACGAATCTCACGGTTTTTCGCACCCGCACGGTCTCGCCTGGGACCATGGCCTTGAGCAACTTGTAGTCGACCGATTCCTGCGGGAGGCGAATATGGAACTCATGCGTCCTCCAGTTCGCGACATAGACAAAAGCGTCAAAGTATTTCTCCAGCAGCTTGCTCGGATTGGCTTTCAGGTCTCCCCATTCGTAGTGGTTCGTGAAGCTCGTGGTGGTGATTGCGGCCCGCGTCGAGATGGAACGGAGTGCTGTCATCTCTTTTTTCGTCAGCGGACGATCAATTGCGCGGAAATCGTAGTACTGATATTCGCTCACCAGGTCCCTCGGCGCCAGTGACGATAAGCGACAATCCATTCCACGCCTGCTGGTGCCGGCGTCGGCAAAGGCAGGTCCAGGATTGGGATCTTCTGCCGTGTTTTGCCTCGACGGCAAATGGCAACAATTTGGCCATCTAGCGTCATGTCGACTTTCTCTACCTCAGCATCGACGCCGAGGACCTTCACAGCGAACGGCAATGCTAGGTGTTCCTCAATCATGGTGAAAAAACCGCCTGCTTGTTCTTCTTCGCCGTAAGCATCCACGATCGCTTGTTCGATCAGTTCCTTAAGCCTCGCCTTGCTGAGTGAAGGGAGATTTATCCCAGACTCGCCTTTCAGCTTCCGCAGATGCAGAACCGCCCGGCGACTGTTCTGTTTCGTCATGTTTCTCCGTTGATCAAAGGCTCTTTAGGAGATCGATTTTCAACCTGCTCAAAGAATGACGTTTCGTTGCTGGCGTCCCGGATCGTGTAGCCGATCAGGTTGTACCCTTTCAAGCGACGCGCGTACATTCGCGCCAGCATAAGGACGTTGGAGTCCACGTAATCGTAGACTCGCACAACACGCTTGGCATCATGAAGTCGGTGGAGACGCCCTACGTATTGCTGTAGCGTTCCCCTCCACGAAATGGGCATCGCCAGAAAGAGCGTATCCAAGCGAGCGTCGTCGAACCCTTCGCCTATGTAGCTGCCGGTCGCCAGAATGACTCTCGGCTCGCACTCGGGCACAGCCGCAATTGCCTCTGCTATCGATCGTCGTTGTTTCTTGCCCATGCCACCCTTCAGCGTGAACACGTTGTTCATCTTGCCAGCCAGCTCCGTTTCGAAGTATTTCAAGTGCTCAGTTCTGCCGGTAAGCAGCAACGGTGAGCGCCCATCTGTGGTTGCCTGGACGAGATCCGTAAGGATCAATTCATTGCGCACGCGATCATCTGCGATTGCGGCGTACACTTCCTGAATCGTCATATCGGTTTGCTCAGGCGGCAAGAAAAAGTCCGTCAACCGTGGAACTACTTCATGCTCGAACGGCGTAGCTGCCGTCATTGAGCGGGCGCTGAGCTTGAATCGAATCGGGCCGCACTGCATATAGATGATGGGATGGTGTCCATCTTTTCGCTCGGGAGTTGCTGTCAGTCCGACGATGTACTTCGCTTTCACCTGCTTCATCACCTGCTCAAAGGTAAACGCCGATAGATGGTGGCACTCGTCAACAATCACCTGACCATACTCTGCCACAAAGTCTTTCACTCCTTCCTTGTCGTGGCTACTTTGAAGAATGGCAATATCGACACAACCACTGCGTTTTGTCGTCCCTCCTCCGATTTGTCCTATTGACTTGGCGGGAAGGTTGAGGAACATTGCCAACCTCGCATGCCACTGGTCTAACAATTGTTGACGATGTACCAACACCAAAGTGTTCACCTTTCTTGCCGCGATCAGCCATGCTGCCACAGCCGTCTTGCCAAAAGCCGTGGGAGCACAAAGAATTCCTTCATCGTGCGGCACGAACGCATCAACGGCATCCTGCTGTAACGGACGCAGTCGGCCGTAGAACCCTACCTCGATCGGACGACCAACAAACCGTTCGTCACTGACTTCTGGCTTGATGCGGTGCGTTTTCAACAACTCGATGACCTCCACCAGACAGCCGCGTGGTAGGGCAATTTGGTTAGCGAGTTCCTCGCCACAGGCGATAACTCGTGGCTTGTTGAAAGTAGGAAGCCTCATTGACTGCGTTATGTAAAATTCGGGGTTCTGGAATGCCCCAAGGCGAAGCAACCGGTTGAGCATCGCGGAAGGAAGATCCTTCTTTTCGATATACAAAAGGTTGGCGCGAACAATTCGGACCTGCACTGGAAGGGGGCCTGGTATTGGACGCTCTGCTCGCTTTCGGGATGGCGGCAATGTCCAAGGGTCTTGTCCCTCATCGTCCGTAGAGCTGATTCTCACTCCGATAAGGTCCCCACTTCGTTGAGCTTCCAGAACGACAGCCTCAGCAGCAGCAGCGGGCATCCGTTTCACGCTTGCCAGAAACGCCCATTGGTCACCATATGGGCGAAACTCCGCATCTACGAAGACGCTGTTTCCGTCTGCGCGCGGAAGCCTCTGCAGCGGCAGAGCGATCAGATTGCCAAATCCGCCCTTTGGCATAGTGTCTTGGTTGGGAAAGAAGCGGTCGTATGAATCCAATCCAAGTTGGTGACGGGACTCCATGGCCCGAGTCAGGATTACACAGCCCAGTTTTCGCGCGGTGGTTGCGGGGATTGATCGGTCGAAGAAGATCCACACGTGGCCACCGTTGCCTGACCGTGAACGCTCTAGTGCCGCTGGCACGCTCAGTTCGCGACATACGGCCAAAAACGCAATGGCATCCTTTTGCCATGTTCTCTTATCGAAATCGACGGCGAGGAACCAGCATGTCTCGTCCTGCAGAAGCGGATAAATACCGATGGTGTGATCTCCGACGAGGTGTCCACGCACTACCTCGTCGGTTAGCGGTCTGAACTTCCGAGTCTGGCGGTCCACCTTCTTGCGGTCCTCGTCTTTTGCGCGAAGATAGGCCTTCCAGTCACGATCTGCCTTAGGCATGTACCCAGATCGCCCGTCAGCGTTCTCCCAGCGAACTGCATAAACGTCGTCGCGCCCGTGGAAGAGACTCCGGAAGAGGGCAATGCGTTGTTCGGCTTTCAAGACAAGGGTGTGCGGACTTGGTAGGGCGCTCGTTGTGACGGGAATACCGTTCGGGGACTGCACGACCGGAAGCTGTATGTCATGGTCCTGCAAAATACGCCGCAGGCGAACGTTTTCTTCCCGCAGGCGCTGCACCTCAGCAAGAGCAGATTGCAGATCCAAAAGTTTGGGATCAGATTCGTTCACGTAAAGCCATCATCACCCTTCTACTGCCAGGACTCGATCAAAGAATAATCTCACACCTTGCGGGCGTCCCTCTGTGTCCGCGGACGAAGCGAGAAAGCAGTCCACACACCGCGCCTTTTTTCAGGGGATTGTCAGTTCTTTTTCGCAGTGGGTGTATCTAACGGCGGGGTGCAAGTTCGCGGGTTTTCCGCAGGGGTTTGAGCTATGCGAAGGTAGCGTCGTTAGTTCCACTGAGACTCGGATCAAGTGTTTTGGTGCAGCGTTCTGGAAGTTTCGCCTGTAGTGGAGTGTGGTTGGCCCTCTTTTCGGGCTACATGCGAACGGCGATTCTCAAGCAAACGAAGACCGAGCTTACGTCTGATACCGTTCAACTGCGTCACACCGGCGTCACAACGGGATCCGGTGTTCTGTAAGTGATTGAAAATAAGAACTTGTGGCAGCCGGACCTATAAGCCGAATTCTGTCTGCCGGATTGCTCCGGCAGGACGGTCATTCCTCTGGGCCGAACATTGCTGTGCGGCTCAAGCGACCTACCCGGAGGTTGTGGCGCGCCGAGCCGGCACGCGCCCCGGGCGAGGCTTATTCAGCCCGCCCCAGGCTCCCTCCCTATTTGGTCTTGCTCCGTGTGGGGTTTGCCCTGCCCGCCGCATTACTGCGACAGCGGTGCGCTCTTACCGCACCTTTTCACCCTTACCCTGACATCGCTGCCATGGCGGTATGTTTTCTGTGGCACTTTCCGTCGAATGGACCCGTCCAAGCAAGCTTGAACAGGCACCCTCCCGGACGTTATCCGGCACACTGCTCTGTGGAGTTCGGACTTTCCTCCCCCGCCACTTGACGCGGCGAGAGCGACCGTCCGGTCCAGCTGCCAACACTTTATTGTAACAGTCGGGGAAGGAGTCCTTGGGAAGCAGTCCTTGAAAAGCCGTCCTCGGCCCTTGGTCGTTGGCCAACTGCATGGCAGAGGCGCACCGCAATAGCGAGGCCAAGAGCCAAGGACCAAGGACCAACGACCGCTTCAGTTCGGCAGGTTCTTATCCAGCTTCTGGATCTTCCAGAAGGCGTTAGGCCGGCGTTCGTTGATCGGGGGGAGTGGGAATAGCTTCTGGTGTGGTTCGGTCTGGTACCAGAAGGCTACGCTGGTGTAGTCGTCGGCCCGGTCGTCGGCATGACCATGTTCAATAGTCGCGCGCAGCGACTTCTGAAAGTAGATCGGGTCTTCGATGTGGAAGCGGTACATGGTGTGGCTGCCGGTCCAGTCCCGATTTCCCTGTTGCGAATAGCCGATGAACGGGTAATTGAATTCTCTCTGAAAAGCCCAGGCGTTGTTGAAGTAGTCTTCCATTCCGGTCCCATTGATCGTGGCATGACTGCTCTCGCCATCGACAAAGAACATATCGTCGCCTTCGCCCCACCATCCCGTCGAAAGCCCAAACACATTGAGGATGGTTCCCACATATTGCCCCTTGCCTTTGGCCTCCATGAACACGTAGTTATTCTTGCCATCTACGTTCTTGCCGCCCGACTCTGATTCGGGTACTGCGCGGGTAAGTTCGTGTCTCCACTGGGCGTGAAACCGCCCCTGGTTCGACACCATCTGCGCATCGCGGTACTCCTGATAATCAACGTGGAAGTAGAGATTACGTACGTCCTGGGTCCCGTCATTGGTCACGGTGAGGCGCGCGCCATTGCCAAACGGCATCTCGAAGTAGCAGTTCAGAGCGCGATCCTGCACGGTGATGGGCAGGGACCACCAGGAATGGTATTTCTGGCCCTCATCTGCCATTTCGAATCCCGTCCCAAAGAAGTCGCCAATCGGCACTTCGACGCTGGGGTCGGTTTCGCCGTCCCAGTAAATGCGCAGCACCAGCTCGCGCAGATGATACGGACTGGGTGAATTAATGGTGAACCAGATATGCCGGATAGAGCCGGCGCCTTTGATATCCGCGAGGGTGGTGGTAGAACCGGCCTTCACTGCAACCCAATCGGCGTTGCCGCCGGAACGGTCCGCGCTGGACGCTCGCTTCGAAACCGCATCGCTCAGATTGGCCAGTCCATCGAGAGGACTGTTCTGTTGTCCGAGAGCCAACGCCGAAAAGCACAGCAGAAAGCCAAGCATCCTGATCATGGCAATCCTCCTGCAGAATTGCGGTAGGAACCTTATCACAGCCCTGGAATGTTATGTGCCAGATGGGACAGCCTAGAAACCACCTCTGGGAAGGCGCGACGATTCAGCCATGCCTAAGCTGCTAGACTTGATGCCACGGTTCTCAGTGTACGCGCCCTGACGACGGGAACAGACGACGATCCATGACAACCCTGGAAGCCATCCGCATCGCGCTTTTGTCGCTGTGGGCGAACAAGCTTCGCTCCGCGCTGACTCTGCTGGGCGTGGTGATCGGAGTGGCGGCCGTAATCGCCGTGGTCACGTTCGTCAACGGGATTAATGGCTACGTGGCGGAAAAGATTTTCAATCTCGGCGCCGACGTTTTCATCATCAGCAAAGTCACTCCGGTAATCACCAACGTGGACCAGTTGCTCGAAGGTCAAAAGCGCAAAGACCTGACCATGGAGGACTACCAGGCGGTGCTGGAGTCGTGCAGGCACTGCGCCATGATCGGGGCCTCTACCATCAACCCCTCTGGCCACGTGAGATACGAAGAACAGTCCCTTACTGACACCTGGATCCGGGGGCTGACACCGTCCATGGCTCCGATTCTTGATCTCGATCTCACCTCCGGCCGCATGGTGAATGAAAGCGACGAGGAAAACCGTTCCCAGGTGGGCGTAATCGGGACCGACGTGGTGGACAGCTTTTTTCCCACGGTCGATCCGCTGGGCAAGGAGATTCGCGTCGAAGGCGAGGTGTACCGGATCATCGGCGTGGGCAAGAAGCAGGGAACCACGCTGGGCCAGAGCCGGGACAACTACGTGGCTATCCCGATCACTACCTATTTGAAACAGTTCGGATCGCACACCAGCATTCGTATCTCGGGCAAGGCGAACGGCGTAGGCACGGAACTGGAAGCCGCCATCGACGAGGCTCGCGCCGTTCTGCGGGCCCGGCGTCATGATTTGCCGGGACGTCCGGACAGCTTTGCGGCTGAAACCAATGCCAGTTTCCTGAGTATCTGGTCGAATCTGAGCGGAACGTTTTTCATCGCCATGATTGCCATTGCCGCCATTTCGCTGGTGGTGGGCGGCATCGTGATCATGAACATCATGCTGGTATCGGTGACCGAGCGAACGCGCGAGATCGGCATACGAAAAGCGATGGGAGCGCGCCGTCACGATGTGCTGCTGCAGTTTCTCATCGAGTCCGCGACTATGGCGCTGGTGGGCGGCCTGCTGGGAGTGCTGTTCGGCATTGTCTTTGCCAAAGGCATCACGGCGGTCATCGGCATGCCCTCTGAAATCAAGCTGTGGGCGGTGGCGGCCGGGCTGCTGGTCTCGGCCAGCGTGGGCGTTTTCTTCGGCGTGTACCCGGCCAGAAGGGCGGCAATGCTCGATCCGATCGCGGCCTTGAGATTTGAACTGTAGGAAAAATTGAGTAATTGAGAAATCGGGTAATCGACTAATTTGAAGGCGGGTCGGTTGGACCTTCAAATTAGCTAATTACACAATCGTTCAATTTCTAAATGCCCATGCCTCATAGAAGCCATTACGGCGAAGTGGTCGAGATGGCGCTGGATACCATCCGTACCAACAAAATGCGATCGGCGCTGACCGTGCTCGGCATCGTCATCGGAGTTGCCGTCGTCATCGGTATTTCATCCGTGGTGCGTGGGCTCAACGACAATGTCAGCCAGGTCATCAGCAGTCTGGGTTCCAACATCGTCTTTGCCTACCACCAACCTTTGACCTTCGGCCGGCCTACGGAAGAAATACGGACCCGCAAAGAGCTCACGTTCGACGATTTTCAGGCGGTGCAGCAACTACCACACGTTAAGATCGCGACCACCGGCCTGCGTTACTTTCGCCAGGAATTCGGCACCGGCACCTACGAGGTCAAATACAACGGCCGTAAAGTCAAGAACACGATACTGGAAGGAGACACCGGCACCTGGAAGGATGTGTTTGATCTCGACATCGCGGCCGGACGCTGGATGAATGAGATTGATGAAGAACATCATTCACCGGTTATCGTCCTCGGTTCGGACACCGCCGAAGAGTTGTTCCCCAACGAGGGAGCCCTGGGTAAGGAAATTAATATTGATGGCCAACTATTCACGGTCATTGGAGTGGCGGCGAAGCGCAAGAGCGTGTTTGCCGGCGGCAAGAATCCGGATGACAACATCGTGTATTTCCCGCTGGCCACCTTCCGCAAACTGCATCCCGAGCTAAAACAATTCTGGATCAGCGTCAAAGCCACTTCACACGATGACATGCCCAAGGCCATCGACGAGATCCGCGAGTTGCTGCGCCGGCGCCGCAAAGTCTCGGCGGACAAGCCCGACAACTTTGCAGTGTTTACTCAAGACTCGCTTTCCGACGTGTGGAACCAGGTGACGGGTGCCGTGTTCATCTTCATGTTCGCCGTCTCCAGCGTGGGCCTGATCGTGGGCGGCGTCGGGGTTATGAATATCATGCTGGTTTCGGTGACGGAGCGGACGCGGGAAATCGGAGTGCGCAAGGCCATCGGCGCGCGCAAACGCGACATCCTTCTGCAATTCACGCTGGAGGCCATTACCTTGACCGCGATGGGTGGAGTGCTGGGCGTGCTGCTGGGGGCGATCATCACCTGGACGATTCCGGCCATCTGGAATTCGCTTCCGGCGCGAATGTCATTCTTCTGGGCAGCGTTCGGATTGGGCTCGGCCGCCGCCGAGGGCCTGTTGTTTGGGATTTATCCGGCGTGGAAGGCCGCGAATCTGGATCCCATCGAGTCCTTGCGGTACGAGTAGCTTCCGTCGTGTACCTTAGTGTGCAATTTCAGATTGAAGAGTTCAGATTGCGGATGCACCCGCTTTGCCTGAACTGATCTGAGAACTGAGATCTAGAATCTGAGATCTTCAATCTGAAATCGACAGGAACGCCAGGGTACATGAAGGAAATCCACGGGTGATTCATCGCATTGTTGTCTTGGTTTCGACTGCTGCTGGAGCATTTGCCGCCTGCAGCATGGCTTACTATTTCATCTGCCTGTACAGCGCGGCTCGGTTTCTCGGCCAGCGCAAGGCGGCGGGCGAGGGCGCCAGCCCTACACTGCCTACATCACCCGCACCACCGGTTTCCATTCTCAAGCCGCTTAAGGGGACCGATCCCGAGATGTATGAGAGCTTTCGCAGCCACTGCCTGCAGGACTATCCGGAATACGAAATCATTTTTGGGGTCAGCGATCCTGCCGACCCGGCTCTGCGAATGATAGAAAAATTGAAGCTGGAATATCCGCAGTGCGCGATCCGCGCCATGGTCTGTGCGGAAAACCTGGGATCGAACACCAAGGTGAGCAATCTGGCGCAGATGCTGCGGCAGGCGAGGTATGAAAACATTGTGGTCAATGACGGCGATATTCGCGTTGCGCCCGATTATTTGCGGAGGGTGGTAACGCCCCTGAAAGACAATCAGATCGGGCTGGTGACCTGTCTTTATCGTGGCACTGCGAGTCCGACTCTGGGTGCGCGGCTGGAAGCACTTGGCATCAGCACGGATTTTGCCGCGGGTGTGCTGGCGGCGCGGCAACTGGAAGGTGGCATCCGCTTTGGACTAGGCTCGACCCTGGCTTTCCGTCGGCGTGACCTCGAGGCCATTGGTGGTTTCGAGGCGGTGGTTGATTACCTGGGAGACGATTACGAAATCGGCAGGCGCATCGCGGGGCGGGGATTGGGAGTAATGCTTTCCGATGTCGTGGTGGAAACGTTTCTTCCAGCGTACACAATGCGCGAGTTTGTCGATCACCAACTTCGCTGGGGACGCACCGTGCGTGATGCACGGCGCTGGGGATATCTCGGGCTGGTGCTGACTTTCGGTTTGCCCTGGGCGGCATTGGCGGTGATTTCAAGCCATGGTGTTTTCTGGGCGTGGGCTTTGCTGGCTACGACCACCGGCCTGCGAGTCGCGGTGGCCCTGCTCGTAGGATGGTCAGTGTTGCGTGATCGCCAGGTGCTGAGGCTGCTGTTATGGCTTCCGCTGCGAGACTTGGTCGCCTTGCTGATCTGGCTGGCCAGCCTGGTCGGGCACAGGGTGGTGTGGCGAGGTGATGCTTTCATTTTGAAGGATGGCAAGTTGGCGCGAACCGATTCTTAGTGTTTTACGAAAAAAGGTCGACTAGAAATGGGCTTGGGAAGGGCACGACTTCCCGTCGTCGCTAAGTTGCTGAAGCCTTATTGCGCTTTAGCGCCCGAGCGTTGCTGTATGGCCCGGCAGTTGGATTTCGACACGACGACCGAATCGAGTACAAACACACCCCCCGCCGTTCCTATAGCTTTGCCCCGACCGCACTCTCCGCCGGGCGATTTTGCGGAATGATTCGGCCGCCTTTGCTGAAGCGATAAGTTTCTCCGCGCCAGAAGAAAGTGCGACTGCTGTAGCTGCCCAGCCAGGTGAAGAAGCCGAGTAAATCGCGGACGGGATAGAGCCACGACAAGTACAGCGCGCGCCGATCGCCAATGATTCCCCAGCCTACGGCGATCGATTGTACGACCCGGTTTATAAAGGCCGCCGCCAATAGTGCGACTCCCAGCCTGGCGTGGCCCAGCGCGGTTGCGGCCATCAGACCCAGAATCCCAAAGGGCATGGCATAGGTTAGTCCCGTGCCGACGTGGCCTAGTGGACGCGAAAAGCGGGTGCTCTTCATCCAGCGCAGCTGGTCGCCCAGAGTGCGCTTTAGAGATCGTGGCGTGAGCACGTGCTGGATGATGTGATGCGAAAAAATCACTTTGTAACCCGCCGCCCAGATCAGGTTGCCCAGGACGAAATCGTCCGAATAGTAGTCTGCTGTGGCGGCGATGCCGCCAATTTTGTCCAGCGCGTCCCGGCGCAAGGCGACTGCCGGGCCGAGAGCGAAGCGGATGCCCTCCAGCATGTCCGCCACCATCACTCCGGAGGGCATCTCGACCGACATTCCCAAGGCTTCCAGGGTTGACCAGAAATCGCCCGCGGTCACGCCGCGATAGGGGCAAGTCACCAGGCCGACCTTCGGATTGAGCAGCGCCGGGATCACATTGCGCAGGAAGTCAGGCCGGACCCTCACATCGCTGTCGCTGATAACGAAATAATCGCGGGTCGAGTCCGGAATCATCTTGCTTAAGGAGAAAACTTTGGCGTTGGGCCAGGTGGGCGGGCCCGACACCACGATCCGGCTCTTCACCTGGGGATATCGCTGGCGGATTTTCTCGGCGAGTTGGAGACCCGCGTCCTTGGCATCCCGAGCCCCCAGCACGACCTCGAAGGCGGGGTAGTCCTGCTGGAAGAAGCTTTCCAGATTTTCTTCCAGTTGAGCTTCCATGCCGTGTACTGGTTTGAAAATGGTAACGGCGGGCAGGGAAGGCCGGGGGCTCGCTGCGGCTTCCTGCCGGGCGGCGCGTGCGCCGCGCTGCCACCGCATCGCCGCGATCAGGACCATGAACAGAAAAGCTGCAGAACTGATGATGCCCAGGAGCGCAATCCCCAGCAGCACCTGCCACACCAGGGCTGCAGCGGTCACGACTTAGACTCGCGGAAGGCAGGGATCAGCGCGGCGGGCGAGTTCATTCGGGATTCCGGGAGGCAATTATACGAGGGATGGAGCGGGGGGAACAGTTTCCACGCTGCACAGGCAAATATCTCTAGCCGCAGAGGGCGCCAAGGCTTCCGCAAAGATGGCAAAGGCTAGACACTGGCGGCGGTGGCGAGGGTAGGTTTGGCCTCGTCGAGGACTTCTCGGATCTTGCGGGCCAGGGTCTTCAGGGAGAAAGGTTTTTGCAGGAAGCGTGTGGTCACGTCAATCGTACCGTGGTGCTGGAAGGTGGTCTCGGCATAGCCGGAGACGAAGAGGACTTTCATGTCCGGCCGGTCTGACCCAGCTCTCCCGCCAGCCGCGCACCCCATCTGGGCATGACTACGTCCGTAATCATCAAATTGATGACGCCGTTGTACGACCTGGCCAGGGCCAGCCCTTCGGTGCCATTCTTAGCTTCCAGGACGATCGTTCTTGGCGGGTTTCTGATCGGACCCTTTACTCCCGGCCCGACCCTTTCGGAAGTCCACCAGTTCGAAGTGCTGGCTGAGCTTGGCGTCATCCTCCTGATGTACTCGATTGGCCTGGAGTTTTCCTTCAGCGAACTTCTGCAAGTGAAGTGGGTAGCAATTTTCGGCGCGCCGCTGGGGATATTGGTCTCGATCAGCCTGGGTGTTGGCGTGGGACGCTTGCTGGGCTCAAGCACTGCTCAGGGAATTGCTGTGGGCGCTATCGTTTCTGTGGCCAGCACCATGGTGCTCTCCCGACTGTTGGCTGACCGGGTCGAACTGCGCTCGACCCACGGCCATGTCATGATCGGCATCACCCTGGTAGAAGATTTGGCGGTCGTGGTTCTGACTGTCCTTCTCCCTTCCCTGAACAATCTTACGGGCAGTCATTTTCTTTCCCTTGGGATCGCGGGGGGCAAGGCCCTGCTGATCCTTACGCCGGTCATGTTCGTAGCCGCGAAACTGGTGCCGCCGTTGATGAAACGGGTGGATCGGACCGGCAACGAAGAGCTCTACGTGCTGGTAGTGCTGGCGGTGGGTTTTGCTACCGCCGCGCTGACCCAGGCGGTAGGACTCTCTCTGGCCCTGGGCGCGTTTCTGGCCGGTCTGATCGTCAGCGAGTCTGGCACAACCCACAAGATGCTGGACAAGCTGTTGCCCTTGCGTGACGCGTTTGTGGCGCTGTTTTTCGTCACTATCGGAGCGCTGGTGGACCCGCGCATCCTGATCTTCAGGCCTTCGCTGTGGGGAGCCCTTGTGGCGATGACGATGGTGGGGAAGTTTGCCATCTGGGCCCTGATCGTCTGGCTCTTTCGTTATCCTTCGCGAACCGCCCTCCTGGTCGGGCTGGGACTCACTCAGATCGGCGAATTTTCCTACGTTCTGGTACGGGTAGCCCGCGATGCCCAGCTGGTCACCGACGACATCTACCACGCCACTCTGGCGGCTTCTGTAATCACCATCCTGTTGAACGGCCTGATTATGAAGGCCCTGCCGAGGACGGCCGTGCCCGCGGAGTGGCGACCCGCGGCTGCCGCCGCTGGGGGCGAATCCAGCACACCTCCAGTCGCATCCGTTATCCTAGTAACAGACCTATGGCAACCCGATCCAAACCTGGCAGTCAATCCGCCGCCGCGGTGCTGGAAGCTCCTAACCTCGAAAGGGAGCGCGTGTTCGAGCCCTTCCGTCACTATGGCTATTTGGAGGCGGATCTTGATCCGCTGGGATTTCTGCCGCCCGTTTCACATCCCAGCCTGCGAATCGAGGGCGAACTCGCTGATGAAGCGCGCCGCGTGTACTGCGGCACCGTGGGCGCGGAGTTCATGCACATAACTGATCCTGAGCGGCGGCGCTGGATCCAGGAACGTATGGAAGCGCCCCAGTCTGCAGTGGACCAGGAGCGCGTGCTCGACCAGTTGATCCGGGCTGATCTGTTCGAGCAGGTGCTGCAGCACCGCTATCTGGGCAGCAAGCGTTTCTCGCTCGAAGGCGTGACTGCCATGATCCCGCTGGTGGATGAGATCCTGGATGCGGCGGGGGAGCAGGGAGCGGTGGAACTGGTGATGGGCATGAGCCACCGTGGCCGGTTGAACGTGATTGTGCAAGTGGCAAAGCGCTCGCCGGAAGAAATCTTCGCGGGATTTGAGGACGTCGATCCGCGCAGCGTCCTGGGCAGCGGCGACGTGAAATATCACATGGGCGCGACCGGTGAATACGTGACGCGATCGGGAACGAAAATTCATATTCATCTGGTTTCAAATCCCAGTCACCTGGAGGCGGTGGACCCGGTGACGGTCGGCCGGACCCGCGCCAAGCAGGACCGCGCTGGAGAAGATGGCTCGCGGAAATTTTTGCCTTTGCTGGTCCACGGCGACGCCGCCTTCGCGGGGCAGGGTATCGTGGCCGAAACCCTGAATTTGTCCGACCTGAAGGGCTACACCGTGGGCGGGACGGTGCATATCATCGCCAACAATCTGCTCGGCTTCACTACGCTCTACAGCGAGGAACACTCGTCGCGCTTTTCCGCCCAGCTGGCCCGCCGTCAATCGATTCCCATTTTTCACGTGAATGCCGAAGACGTTGACGCGGTCGTCCGGGTGGGCCGACTGGCGTTGGAGTATCGCTACACATGGAAGGGCGACGTGGTCGTGGACCTGATCGGCTACCGCCGCCACGGTCACAGCGAAGTCGATGACCCGACTGTGACCCAGCCGCTTCTCTACAAGGCGATCAAGGACCATCCTCCGCTGTGGGAGATTTACGCCGAAGACATCGGCGTGGAGAACGTCCAGGAACGGGTGACCAAGGTCCGGGAAGAGCTGGAAGCGGCGCAGAAAAAAGCTAAGGGCATTCGGAAAAAGCCGCTGCTGCGCGAGTTGCCCAGTTACTGGAATGACTACAAGGGCGGTCGTTATAAGCCTGAATATGAAGCGGGTACCGGCCTCCCGGCGGGAGAACTGAACGACATTACCGCCCGGCTCACGACTTATCCCGCGGACTTCCACATTCATCCCAAGGTCAAGAAGTTGCTGGAGCAGCGGGCCGAGATGGGTGCGGGCAAGCGCCTGGTGGACTACGGCATGGCCGAGGCCCTGGCGATCGGAGGCCTGGTGAAGGCCGGAGTTCCCGTCCGGCTGACCGGTCAGGACACTCGCCGCGGAACTTTTAACCAGCGTCACTCGGTGCTGCTCGACATCGAAAACGAGCAGGAGTACGTTCCGCTGGAGCATATTGCCGAGGGCCAGGCGCGCTGCCAGATTTACAACTCGTCGCTATCCGAGGCAGGGGTCCTGGGGTTTGAATATGGCTACAGCCGCGACTATCCCGAGACCCTGGTGATGTGGGAAGCGCAGTTTGGTGATTTTGCCAACGTGGCGCAGGCGGTGATCGATCAATTCGTCAGCGCGGGCGAGGATAAATGGGGACTGCTCTCGGGAGTGGTGTTGCTGCTCCCCCACGGCCACGAAGGCCAGGGGCCGGAACATTCGAGCGCGCGTCCAGAGCGCTTTCTGCAACTCGCGGCCCGCGACAATTTCCAGATCTGCCAGCCCTCGAATGCCGCGCAATATTTTCATCTGCTGCGCCGCCAGGCCCTGCGCCACTGGCGCAAGCCGCTGGTGGTGTTTACGCCCAAGAGCATGCTGCGCCACCCCGACGCGTCTTCTCCCATTGAAGACTTCACCCACCAGCGCTTTCTGACCGTGTTGCCCGAGACGAAAGTCGGCGACGCGACCCGCCTCCTGATCTGTACCGGAAAGATCGGCCACGAGTTGCGCGTCGAGCGTAAGAAAAAGAACGACCAGACCACGGCGATCGTCTCGGTCGAACAGTTATATCCGTTTCCCGAGAAAGAACTGGAAGCTGCGATTGGACAATTTCCCACGGCGCGGGAAGTTGTCTGGGTGCAGGAAGAGCCGGCCAACATGGGCGCGCTGTTCTACGTGCTGCCGCGCCTGCGGCGCATTTCCGGCGAGCGCGCTGTCCTGTCAGTAAAGCGTTCCGCCAGCGCCAGCCCGGCCACCGGATCAGCCAAAGCTCATGAAGTCGAGCAGAAGACGCTGCTGTCGCTGGCCTTCCCGAACAAGACCTAGCAAGGAAAGACCGTGTGGCGCGGGCGCCCCCGCCCGCGGGCTTTAGGTTAGCCTGTACATCGCTGCGCTCCGAAATGTTACCCTTCCGCTTTGACTTCCATGCCATCTCAGCGCGGAACTCCGCCCCTGCACATCGCCATCGACACCGGCGGCACCTTTACCGACTGTGTCTGGGTGGAGCGTGGGCAGGTGCGCATGCTCAAGGTCTTCTCCACGCCGGCCGACCCTTCGCAGGCCATCGTTGAGGCGCTGGAGAAGATTGGGTGGCGCACTTCGACTGTCCTCCTGCATGGGACGACGGTAGGCACCAACACGTTGCTGCAGCGCAAAGGCGCGCGTGTCGCCCTGGTCACCACTGCGGGCTTTGAAGACGCCATCGAGATCGGCCGCCAGGCCCGTCCCAAGCTCTACGATTTCTTTTTTGATCGGGTGGAACCCCTGGTGCCTGCGCACATGCGCTTTGGCGTGGAAGAACGCACGGCCAGCGACGGGAAGATACTGCAGAGGCCGTCGCCGCAAGCTCTGCAATCTCTGTCCGACAGACTCCAGCAGAAACGTCCGGAGGCGATCGCCATCTCACTGCTGTTTTCGTTTGCTAACCCGACGATGGAGATTACCGTCACCCAGGCTCTGCAAAAGCTCCGTGTACCGCTGTCGATATCGCACCAGATTCTTCCGGAATTCCGAGAGTATGAGCGCACCAGCACCGTCGTGGTGAACGCGTATCTGCAGCCCGTTATGGAGCGGTATCTCGAGAACCTCGATCGCCGGGCGCAATCTCGCATCTTTGTCATGCAGTCGAGTGGCGGCATCGCCGCGCTCAGCGCGGCCGCGCGCGAACCGGTGCGCACCGTGCTCTCCGGGCCGGCCGGCGGAGTGGTGGGTGCGGCTGCCCAGACGCGCCGCAGCGGATACGAGCGAATCATCTCCTTCGACATGGGAGGCACGTCCACCGACGTTGCCCTGGTTGACCACGAAGCCCGCGCCAGCAGCCAGGGCGAGGTCGCCGGCTTCCCCATCGGCGTGCCCATGCTCGACATCCATACCGTCGGCGCCGGCGGAGGCTCCATCGCCCGCTTCGACGCCGGCGGAGCGCTGCGCGTCGGTCCCGAATCTGCCGGAGCCGATCCCGGCCCGATCTGTTATGGCCGCGGCACACAGCCCACGGTGACGGATGCCAATCTGCTGCTTGGCCGGCTGCAGGCGCAGCGTTTCCTGGGTGGCGACTTCACTCTCGATCTGGATCGCACGCGCCGCCTGGTCGCCAAATGGCTCAAGCGGAATGGACCGAAATTTACTCCTGAACAATTCGCCGCCGGAATCATCCGGGTGGTCAACGCCACCGTGGAGAAGGCCATACGCGTGGTCTCCATCGAGCGAGGTTACGATCCGCGCGAGTTCGCTCTGATCGCTTTTGGCGGTGCGGGCGGGCTTCACGCCTGCGAACTGGCGGAAGCGCTCAGCATCCCCCGAGTGATTGTCCCGGCTCTGCCCGGAGCGCTCTCCGCTTTCGGCATCCTGGTCAGCGACGTGGTGAAAGACTATTCCCGCACCGTGCTCTGGCGGGTCGCGGACAAGCTTCCGGTCGGGCAGTTGGAACGCGAGTTCGCAACTCTGCGCCGACGTGCCGAAAGAGATTTTCGGGAGGAAGGATGGAAGGGAGCGATCAAACACCAGCGCAGTGTGGATGTTCGCTACCAGGGCCAGGGATACGAATTGAATGTCCCGCTCACTCGGTCCCTGATCCGGGATTTTCGCAGTGAGCACCGGCGCCGCTACGGATACAACTATCCGGCACGCGCAATCGAACTGGTGACACTGCGCTTGCGGGCCACAATCAAATCCCAATCGGCACACCGTGCCGCTGGACACCTAGGGGCGGGCGCCCTCGCCCGTCCTGGCCGGCTAAAGCCCGGCAGGGTGTTGCAAGACTCTGTTCCAGTGTTCTTCTCGGGCAAAAAGTTCGCGGCCACAATCCATTCCCGCGACACCCTGCCGGCTGGCCGGGATTACTCCGGCCCCGCCGTCATCGCGGAGTACAGCGCCACCACCGTAGTCCCCCCGGGCATTACCTTCCGAAAAGAACGATCCGGAAATCTGATCATCGAGACGGGAGGGCCCGCAAAATTTAAGACCGATAGCGCCGCACGCCAGATCTTTCGAGTGTGAAGTTTCTCTCCGGATGATGTCCATGTTGGAGGAGGGGAACGCTGTGCGGAGGAAAGGCATGACGCGCTTGTAAAGGAAAGTGGGATAATCCTGCAAGACTATGTTCCCCACAGGCCCGCCCGCTACAATACCTCCCATGAAACCGAGCATCTTTGTGGTGGAAGACGATCCGGATATTTCCCGCCTGGTGCGGCATCATCTGGAAGCGGATGGCTTTGCCGTGAAGATATTCTCCACCGGAAACACGGTGATCAGCGATTCCGAACGCCAGCGCCCAGCCCTGTTCATACTCGACATCATGGTCCCAGGCAAGGACGGCCTCGAATTGTGTCGGCAAATCAGGCAGATCCCTGCGCTGGCGGCCACCCCGGTGATTTTCCTGACCGCAAAGAGCGGAGAAGCGGACCGCATTCTGGGCCTGGAACTGGGCGCCGATGACTACATCCCGAAACCGTTCAGTCCGCGGGAATTGGTGGCGCGGGTCAAGGCCGTGCTGCGTCGGTTTGAGCGTCCCTTGTCCCAGGCCCCGGTAAAAATTGGTGAAATCGAAATCGACCCCAGTGCGATGACCCTTACCGTGGGTGGCAAACTGGTGAGCACGACGGCCACCGAGTTTCGTTTGCTCGATCATTTTGCCCGCCACATCGGCCGTGTTTTTACTCGCGACCAGTTGCTGGATTCGGTCTGGCGCGACACCGCTTACGTCACCCCCCGCTCGGTGGATGTTTATGTGCGCCGCATTCGCGAAAAAATCGAGCCCGATGCCGAAAACCCGCGCTACCTCAAGACGGTACGGGGAGCAGGCTACCGTTTTGAGGCCCCGAAGTGAGGAACCGGATATTCTTCAAGTTGTTGGCTGCCTTCGTTCTGGTGATTGCCGCAGCCACGATGATTTTCGATTTCCGGCTTCATTACGTTTGGAAAGGCATCCTGCTGGCGTTGCTGGTGGCGCTCGTCATCTCAGCCTTAGCCGCCCAGTCCACCGCCCGCCGTCTGAACCGCATGATGCAGTTCGCCGATCGCGTCGCCGCCGGCGACCTGGCGGCGCGGATCGAAGATTCGTCTGCGGATGAACTCGGACAACTTGCCGCCTCGCTGGACAAGGCTGCCCACCATCTGGAAGAAAGTTTTGCCGCGTTGCGTACCAGCCAGCGCCAGCTTGAGACTTTGCTCAATAGCATGCAGGATGCGGTCATCGCCGTCAGCGCTGATGATCGCGTGCAGTGGGCCAACCAGACCATGGACAGACTGGTTCCACAGCGCACCCGCAAGAACGCGCCCCTGGTGGAGACGGTGCGCGATCCCGATTTTCTGACGGCGGTGCGGGGCGCAAGTGAGGCGCGAAAAGTATTTACCGCCCGGGCCGCGTCCATTATCCCGGGGCGGACGTTCGACGTAACCGCTGCGCCCATGCCCGGCGGTGGTGCGGTGGCGGTGCTCCGTGATCTAACGGAGACGGAACGGGCGGAGAAGACCCGGCGCGATTTTATTGCCAATGTCTCGCACGAATTGCGCACGCCCCTTACTTCCATTCAGGGCTATACCGAAACCCTGCTGGACGGTGCTCCCGGCAACGGCCATACCCGAGAGTTTCTCGAGATCATCCGCAAGAGTGCCGTGCGCATGTCGCGCCTGACCGAAGACCTGCTTACCCTGGCTCGGGTGGAATCTGGCGAGCAACGTTTCGACATTCAACCCTGTGCGCCGGCGGACTTGCTGCAAGAGGCGATACAGAGCTTTCGCGAAATTGCACGAACACAGAACGTCGAACTGGTTGTCGAGGACCATGCCGTCGCCCGGGTGGGTGCGGATCCCGAGGCCATTCATCAGGTCTTCTCTAATCTTATCGACAATGCCATGAAATATGCCCAGTCGGGCGGACGGGTGGTTTTGGGGGCACGATCAGTCGCGGGCGGGGTCGAGTTCTACGTCCAGGATTTCGGTCCGGGCATTCCGTCTGAACACCTGCCTCGCCTGTTCGAACGCTTCTACCGGGTGGACAAGGCGCGCTCGCGCGAATCGGGAGGGACCGGGTTGGGGCTGGCGATCGCCAAACACATCGTGCTGGCCCATGGCGGCTCCATTCGGGCCCAGAGCGAACTCAACCACGGTTCCACCTTTCTGTTCACCCTGCCCCTGGCCTAAAGATCGACGTTCCCAAGAGGAATCAAGATAGTTACAGCTCGGCTTGGAATTTCGCAGACATTCTCCTCCGCGTCTCCGCGCCTCCGTGGTGAAATGAATTCCCCATGGCCAAGCGCGTGAGCGTCGATAGTTGGCTGTTTACCGTCACCCTGATCCTGGTATTTGTCGGATTGGTGATGGTATTCAGCGCGTCTGCGGTCATGGCCAAGGAGCGTTATGGCTCGGGCTATTACTTCCTGTTGCGGCAGGTAGGATGGGCCGGCGCCGGCCTCGCGGCCATGGTGGTCGCGATGAAAGTGGACTACCGCCGCTACAAGCATCCCGGGGTCGTGTTTTCGATGCTGGGCGTCACCACGCTGATGCTGATTTCAGTCTTTTTTCTCGACCGCGCCCACCACACCCACCGCTGGATTCACTTCAGCGGGTTTTCTTTCCAGCCCTCGGAAGTGGCCAAGGTGGCGATCATTCTCTTTCTGGCTTTCTTTCTGGAGAGCCGAATCAACGCCATGAATGACTGGCGAAACACGCTGTTGCCTGCGGTCCTGCCCACGCTGATGTTTCTGGGCCTGATCGTGTTTCAGCCAGATCTGGGTACGGCCATCGCCTGCGCCGCGATTACTGCCTGCATCCTGTTCGTGGCCGGCCTCGACCTGCGCTGGTTGGGATATGCTGCTGGGGCGTCGTTGCTTCCGCTCTACTTTCTGATTTTCCACGTTGCCTATCGCCGCGACCGCATTCTGGCGTTTCTCAATCCCTACTCGGACCCGCAGGGCAAGGGCTTTCACATGATTCAGTCGCTGATTGCGGTGAGCACCGGAGGCATCACCGGCCTGGGATTCATGGAAGGGAAGCAAAAGCTGTTCTATCTTCCCGAACCGCACACCGATTTTATCTTTGCCGTGACAGCCGAAGAGTTGGGTTTGCTGGGATCGCTGGTGGTCCTGCTGCTCTTCGGCATCTTCCTGTGGCGGGGAGTTCGCACTGCTCTCCGCACGCAGGACATGTTCGGCCGTCTGCTGGCGGTCGGCATCACCAGCATGGTGGTGGTGCAGGCCTTCATCAACATGAGCGTCGTATTGGGCCTCATGCCGACCAAGGGAATCCCGCTGCCCTTCGTGTCTTACGGCGGATCGTCGTTGTTCGTGACCCTGGCCTGCGTGGGAGTTCTGCTGAACGTCACCAAGCAAACGGATTGAGACACTTCACTATGGAAAATGTCATCCTGAGCGCAGGGGCTGCTTCGCTTCGCAAAGCAGCCGCGGAGTCGAAGTACCCCTATATGCACGAGGATGCTGGCAACCCAATATTTCGTCCCACCGCACTTCAAGAAAGAATGCGGGACACCTGTTTCCTGAGGTAGGGATCCTTCGACCTCATCGGCCCATTCGCAAGCGAATGGGCCGATTTCGCTCAGGAGGACAGTGGAATTTCATGAGCTCTTCATCTGTTCCTGGACGGCGCGATAGGCCTGATCGATGGCTACGTTGGTGTATGCGCTGGCGCCGGCGTCGGAGTTGGCGATGGAGATGAGTCCAAACTGCTGGCGGCCTATTACGCAGGGACGCTCCTCCGGCGCCCAGTGCGGGTCGGAGAAGGAATCGTATTCATACGCATAGCCGTGCCCCCAGCGATTTACTGTAATAGCTACAATGTCGCGCGCAGCATTGAACCCTCCCGGGGAGAGCATGCGCTGCAACTGGTCCCGGATATTGCGTTCAAAGGTCGAAAACGGCGTGTTGATCAGTTCAAACCGCCCCATGCGGTACTGGTCGCGGCGCGGTAGGCCGGGTTTGCAGGGCGTGCGCAGCATGAACAGCACCATCGGTTCCTGAGGACGGCTGGGAAATTTGTACGCGCCCAGGCTGACAGGGAAATCCAGCATGGTGAAGCAGTGATAGCCTCCGGGCGAAATAATCTGCCGGATTCCCAGCTTGTGAAACGCCGTCCAGTTGCGAATCGCAACGTGGGTGTAGATGAAGGGCTCCTTCACGCCGTAATGCAGGGCATTTTTCTGGGTCTCCGGCAACTCCGTGCAGAGATACGGGACCATGCCGTTGTAGCAGGCGAGCACGCAGGCCTTGGCCTTAGCGCTCTGCAGCTTTCCTTTCCGTACGTAGGCGACTTCAACCTCTTTAGCCGACTCTAACGGACCCACATGACGCACCCGCGCCGCCGTAGCGTTCAGACGAATGCGAATGGGAGACGAAGGCTGATCCAGTTCGCCGTAGTCGGCCCGGGCCGTGACGACGTCTTCCATGGTGTGTCCCGGGATGCATTCCGGAACCAATGACCGGACCAGCAGGCGAGCCACCGACGCATTGCCATCGGGAAAATGAAAAATGTAAGGTTCGCCTTCATCCTCCGCACTCTCTCCCAGGTCCATGCCGTCGAAGCCTGCGTAGTGGTATGCCCCATAGTCGTCGGGATTCCGATAGCAGGCCAGGGCTGAGATGGCCTCGATTCCCACGGCAAACAGATCGTAGGTGTAGGTATGAAAGAATGGAAGAACAGCAGGATCGGCATGGCAAATATCAGTCAGGAAAGAAGCGTAGCTGATCTTAGCCAGGCGAGCTCGCTTCTCTTGGCGCGAAAGTCCCGGCAAATAGTCTTTCTTGTCCGTATAAAGCCGTGCAATCTCACGACGCACCTTGTCCGGTAACGGAGACTTGTCGAGAAACTCGGGCCAGGGGAGCGAGCCCATGCCAGGCACCAGCCGGTCTTCGCCGAAGGTTTGCTTATCGAAGAAGCATGCGGTACCCAGATGCGAGTAAAGCTTCTGGTCGTAGACCTTGTAAAATTTTTTCGTCTCAATCCCCAGATCTTTAAGAACAGCCTTGGCGACCTCGCTGTATTCTGAAGGACTCTCAATCGACTGGGTCCCGCCGTTACTCAGGAGCAGGCGTTTGCCCAAGCGAAACTCGTTGCGCCGGGCGTGTCCGCCGAAGTCGTCGTGATTGTCGAGAATGAGAATGCGCGAATTCCGACCGGCCTGTTTGCGGTAGAAGTAAGCCGCTGCGAGGCCACTGATGCCGCCGCCCACGATAATCAGATCGTAGGTTTCCCCCGTGTCGGCGGGGTTTCCGGCGGTGTCCCAAAAAGTTCCATCGCGCAGGGCGTGGGCGACGTCAAAGGCGCCCGGCTGACTGCCTCTCATACCCGTGAGAGCTGGCGGATAGACTCCCGGCGGAGAATGACCCGCGCCTGAGGCAGCGCCTGAAGCCAGTTCTGATAGTCCGGCGGTGCCCAGCGCGCCAATCCCTACTGCGACGCCGTTCAGAAAATCGCGGCGGGTAATGCGGCGGCCCATGCCGAGCTCGCGGTCGCGCTTCTCCTGAATCATGATTTGAGTATATCGAGCTCACCACGAACCACGTAGGGGCGGGTGCCGTCACCCGCCCAGCCGGGCGAAGCCCGGCAGGGTTTTTCAGCCTGCACCACCTGCAAACCCAAGGCGAGCTGCGCTCGCCCGCCCCGGACGAGGGCGTCCGGGCCTACGTGGGTCGCGGCCACGCTCCTTAACCGTCAACCCGGCATGGTCTGTCACCGCTGCTTCCGGTTTATAGTCACATCATGCGGGCAATTCTGGCAGGGGGCGGCACCGGTGGACACGTAATTCCCGCCCTGGCCATTGCCCACGAGTTGCAAAGGCAGTACGGCGCTGAGGTATTGTTCATCGGCACGGCGCGCGGGATCGAGAACCGTTTGGTGCCGGCGGCGGGATTCCCGCTGCGGCTGGTGCAGGTCGGCGCCTTGAATAAAGTCAGCCTCAAGACGCGGCTGAAGACTCTGTTCGACCTTCCCCGGGCGGTCTGGCACGCTCGCCGCATCCTGGCTGAGTTCCAACCCGACATTGTGATCGGGGTCGGCGGATACGCCTCCGGGCCAGCCATGCTGGCGGCCATTCTGAAAGGAACTCCAACCCTGGCATTCGAACCCAACGTAGTGCCCGGCTTTGCCAATCGCATGGTGGCCAGATGGGTATCGGGCGCGGCGGTTCACTTTGACGAGACGGCAGAATATTTCCGCAACGCAGAAGTCACCGGCGTGCCGGTGCGTGAAGCATTTTTCCAGATCGCGGGGCGGGCCACGGGAAACGCCAATCCTACATTACTGGTCTTCGGCGGAAGCCAGGGCGCGAATGCCATCAACCAGGCCATGATTCAGTGTTTGCCGGAACTGATGAAGCAAATACCGGATATTCACATCATCCACCAGACGGGAGAGCGCGGCTTCAGCGACGCGCAGGCTGCATATCGGCAGGCAGGCTTGTCCGCTGAGGTCTCTGCCTTCATCACGGATATGCCGGCTTTCTTTGCCCGGGCCGATTTGATTCTGTGCCGAGCAGGCGCGAGTACGGTGGCAGAAATCACGGCAGCAGGCAAGCCGGCAATCTTTGTGCCCTTCCCACGCGCGGCGGACGACCATCAGCGGGTTAATGCCCAGGCGCTGGAGCGCGCCGGCGCGGCAGTTGTGGTCGAAGAGACGAAGCTGGAGCGAGTCTGGCTGGCCGATACCATCGCCGCGCTGCTGGGAGATCCCGGCCGCTTACAGCGCATGAGCGCAGCCGCCCGAACGCTGGCCCACCCCGACGCGGCGCGAGATATAGCGCTCATGGCGGCGCGGCTGGCAGGGATAGAAACGTACGATCAGCCGCAACCCACGTAGGCCCGGACGTCCTCGTCCGGGCGGGCAAGCGAAGCTCGCCGGGGTGTGCGGGTGGTAAGAGAGAAAACCCTGCCGGGCTCTGCCCGGCTGGGCGGGTGAGGGCACCCGCCCCTACGTGGTTCCTGGTTACGCCGGAATATGCAGGCGCCACGCGGTATAGCTGGCGGCTTCGCGCAATACCGCCAGCGCCCGTTGCCAGGCCGACCGCGGACGGGAGTCCGGGCGAGGCGCCACGTAAACCTGTATGCCTTTATGCTCCAGTAATTTGCGGATGCGGAAGACGTGGTAGGCGTCGCTGACCGCTACACAACTGCGCATCCGGTTGGTGCGCATGATCACGGCCACCCGTTCGGCGGAGGAAGCTGTATCGGAGCCCTGAGTCTCAGCGATCAGCCTGGGTTCGGGAATGCCGCGGCGCATCAGGTAGTCGTGGCCCACTCCGCCTTCGCTGAAAGTGGGATCATCCCCCGAGCCTCCGGTGGTGATGACCACCGGCGCGATCCTGCGCTGGAACAGATCGTAAGCGTGATCCAGCCGGGCGCGGAAGACAGGCGACGGGCGTCCTGCATATTCAGCCGCCCCGAAGACCACGATCGTGTCGGCGGGACGAACTTCCTGCAAGCCGGCTTCGTGCACGATCTGGAGGCTGCTGATTCCGAGAAATGCCGCGACCGCCACAGCAGCCAGCGCCACCGCCCACAAAGGCCAAAGGCTTCGCCGACGCCGGTTCGCTGCCACGTTCATCCCTGCGCGAAAAACTCGGAGATCTCCTGGGCCGGGATGGCGCCTTCGCGCATGATGCGCCAGCGGGCCTCTTCGTCCGTGAGGTCGATGATGGTCGAGGCCACTTCACGGGGTGAAGTGCCGCCATCGACAATGATCGCGATGCGGTCCTGGAGCTGATCGCGGACCGCCAGTGCAGTGGTGCACTCGGATTCGCCGCTCAGGTTGGCGGAGGTGGCGGTGATCGGAATCTGCGCCGCCTGCACCACGGCCAGCGGAATCGGGGCCTTGGGCACACGCAGCGCGACATTGCCGGTGTTGGCTGTCACTTTGAGGGGAAGCCGCGAAGACGCCTTTACGATGATCGTGAGTGGTCCCGGCCAGAAACGCCGCGCTAGAGCGTAAAACTCTTCCGGCAGGTCCTGCGCCAGTTGTTCGGCCTGGTCCACGTCGGCAATCAGCAGCGACAGCGGCTTGTGACGCGAGCGTGACTTGATGTCGTACACCCGGTCCACAGCGCGCAGGTTAAATGGGTCGGCCGCCAGCCCGTAAAAAGTATCGGTTGGCATGCCCAGCACTTCGCCGGCACGAATCTGGTCCGCCGCATAGCGGATCAGTGACGCCTCCGGGTTATCGCAGTTGATCTTGACAATTTCTACACGCACTGCAGGTCCCTTCCCGCCTCAGGTGTTGAAATCACGAAGGTTAAACATAACATGGGAAAGCGCAGAAAGCCGAGAGGAACAGGTATGATTCTGAGCGCACGCGCGCAACCATGAAGAAAACCGCAGCCACGGGCGCCGGGGTCCTGAATACCCGGCTGCGCCGCATCGAGGGACGCCACAACGTGCAGGTCAAAGAGCTGCGCCGGGCTTTTGCCAGCGGAGAGCTCACCTCGGACGGTTATTGCGCCATTGAAGGCTTCCGCATCCTGGAAGAAGCCATTCGCAGTGGCCTGCGGTTTCGCGCGGTTTTCTTCAGCGAATCGGCCATACCCAGGGCTGATCGGCTCCTGTCCCAGCTAGGCGCCCAGGTGGAGACCCTGTTGCTGCCTGACAAGCTCTTTTCGAGCGCCGTTCCCAGTGACGCCCCGCAGGGCGTGGCCGCGCTGGCACGCTGGAAGGAATTCTCGCTGGACGACGTACTGGCCAAGTCACTGGCCGGACCAATTCTGGTCATCGCCGGAGTGCAGGACCCGGGAAACCTGGGGACAATTCTGCGCTCCGCCGAGGCCTTCGGAGCCGGCGGCATTCTGCTGGGACGGGGTACGGTCAGCCCTTACAATCCCAAAGTTGTGCGCGCCTCGGCAGGTTCGGTCTTCCGCTTGCCGTTGGCCCGGGCGAAATTGTCCGAGTCGCTGGGCGCGATGAAAGACCACGGCCTTCGCCTGGTAGGCACGGCGTCGCACCAGGGTACGCCGCTCCATCAGGCCAAACTCTCCGGGCCGCTGGCTATTTTTATCGGCAGTGAAGGCGCAGGATTGTCCCGCGATCTCATCAAAGAGATGGACGAAGTTGTGGCTATCCCGCAGGCGCCACAGGTGGAGTCGCTGAACGTGGGGGTGGCGACGAGTATCGTGTTGTATGAAGTAAGAAGGCAACAACGCTGAGACTCATTACCACAGAGGCCCGGAGACACAGAGAAATCGAAGAAGGAGAGGACCCTAGAACGAGCCCTATCATCCGTGCAGCCATTGAGGTGCATCGCAGCCTGGGTCCGGGACTCCTTGAGTCGGCGTATGAAGAGTGTTTGTGCCACGAACTCCACTTGCGAGGCTTAGACTGCAAACGTCAAGTGCCACTGCCCCTGCTATACAAGGGTCTCAAATTGGACTGCGGGTACAAGATCGACTTGATCGTGCAAGACGAGGTCGTTCTGGAATTGAAGGCAGTCGAAAGACTTCTACCAATCCACGAGGCACAGCTTGTGACGTACTTGAAATTGACCGGCAAGAGGGTCGGCCTTCTGATCAACTTCAACGTGCCTTTGTTGACGCAAGGCATCATCAGAAGAGTTCTTTGAAGGAGAGTCTTTAAGGAATCTTCTCATTTTTCTCTGTGGCTCTGTGTCTCTGTGGTGAATTGGGCTGTATGGGTCTGTTCCCAACTATTCCCGATGCTGCCAATCCCGGCGATCGCACGCGCCCGCTCGCAGACCGTATGCGGCCGCGCACGCTGGATGAATTCGTCGGGCAGGAGCACCTGGTCGGTCCGGGCAAGCCGTTACGCACGCAGATTGAGCGCGACGACATTGGCTCGCTTATCTTCTGGGGGCCGCCTGGGACCGGCAAAACCACGCTGGCGCAAATCATCGCGCGCCTTACCAAGGCCGAGTTTGTTGAGTTTTCCGCGGTGCTCACCGGCATCAAGGAAATCAAGCAGGTCATGGCGGATGCCGAGCGCGCCCGGCAATACGGCACGCGCACGATTGTTTTTATTGACGAGATCCACCGCTTCAACAAGGCCCAGCAGGATGCCTTCCTGCCCCACGTGGAGAAAGGCAACATCCGCCTGATCGGCGCCACCACGGAGAATCCCTCATTCGAAATCATCTCTGCGTTGCTCTCCCGGAGCCGGGTCTACGTCCTCAAGCCGCTGACTGAAGAACAGATTGTCGAGCTTCTCAAGCGGGCGCTGGGCGATGAAGAACGCGGTCTGGGCGCGATGAAATTACATGCTTCTGACGATGTCCTGAAAAAAATCGCGGCCTACTCCAGCGGTGACGCCCGCAGCGCCTACAACGTGCTGGAAGTGGCGGCTTCGCTGGCCCGCGGTCGCGATAGCAAGGAAGTGGGCGCTGAAATTTCCGACGACCTGGTCCAGGACGCCCTGCAGAAGCGGGTCTTGCGCTATGACAAGGCCGGCGAGGAACACTACAACCTCATTTCCGCGCTGCATAAGTCGGTGCGTAACAGCGATCCCGACGCGGCGCTGTACTGGCTGGGGCGAATGCTCGAAGCCGGCGAAGATCCGCTGTACATCGCGCGCCGGGTGGTGCGAATGGCGGTGGAGGACATCGGGCTGGCCGATCCTAACGCGCTTTCGCAATGCATGGCTGCCCGGGATGCCGTGGATTTTCTAGGCATGCCGGAGGGGAACCTGGCCCTGGCGCAAGCCGTAGTCTATTTGTCGGTGGCACCCAAGTCTAATGCGCTGTACACCGCCTACGGCGCCATTCTGGGCGATGTGGAACGCACTGCTGCCGAACCTGTCCCGCTGCACTTGCGCAACGCACCCACGGGATTGATGAAAGGCCTGGGCTATGGCCAGGGCTACCAGTACGCGCACGATCTGGAAGAGAAAGTGGCTGACATGCAGTGTCTCCCCGACAACCTGGCCGGCCGCATCTACTATCAGCCCACCAGCGAAGGGCTGGAAAAGCGCATCGGAGAGCGGCTGGAAGAAATCAAACGGCGGCGCTCCCGGAGAGGCAATTCCCGCGGCACTTCCAGCCCTCGGAAAACAGAATCCGGCGCCTAGACCAGCGCATCTGATGATGGGTAAGTTCTTCCCCTTTCTGTACTTGTTCTAAGGAGGCTGGATCCCATGGCTACAAGCCCTAGAACTATCGCTCCGGACCCGGTCCCTGTCCGTTCCGTACAACTCGATCAAGTCGAGCATCTGGTCAAGTTGCAGAAATGGGCGCAGAAGATTACGTCCATCCTCGATCTGGATGAGCTGATAAACAAGATTGTGGACGATGTGGCTGCGGCCTTCTGCTGCGTGGAAACCAACATCTATGTGCACGACCAGGCGCGGGGGGAGTTGGTAATGGCCGGCGTTCACGGCTGCACCGTTCATGGCAAGGGTTCAAGACTGAAAGTGGGTACCGAAGGCATGGTGGGCTACGTAGCCGCCACCGGACAGATGCGCTATGCGCCGGACGTGCGCCAGGACCCGTACTACATCGGGTGCGAGGAATCCACGCTGTCTGAAGTGGCCATTCCCCTGCTCGTGGATGGTCAACTGGTGGGAGTGTTTACGGCTTCACATCATGACCTGGACGCCTTCACCCGCGAGCATCTGCGCTGGTTGCAGAGTTTGTGTGATCACGTTGCCGTCGCGGTCCACAATGCGCGGCGCTTTCAGCATGAACGGCATGAGCGCGAACGCATGAGCCAGGAGGCACACGAAGCGCGAGCCATCCAGCAGGCGCTGCTGCCCAAAAGTTCTCCTTTCATCCCGGGATTCGCAATTTCCGGGCTGTCAATCCCCGCCGGTGCGGTGGGTGGAGACTGGTACGATTTCATTTCCTTCGACGATGGTTGCTGGGGTCTGGTGCTGGCCGACGTTTCAGGCAAAGGAACAGCGGCTGCTCTGCTGATGTCCGCCACCCGCGGGATGCTGCGCTCCCTGACCCAGACCTGCAGCGGCCCGGGCGAAGTCCTCACTCGCCTGAATCGCCTGCTGGTGGAGGATTTTCCCTCCGGGAAGTTTGTGACCATGCTGTTGGCCGTGCTGAATCCGACGTCGCGCGAGCTGACGTTCTCCAGCGCCGGCCACTTGCGACCGCTGCTGGTGGATGATCAAGGCGCGCGTTTTCTAGACAGCGAACGTGGCATGCCGCTGGGCCTGGGCACCGGGGAGTTTTCCGAGAGCCGGGTGCAGCTCACTAAAGGCTCACGACTGGTTTTCTACAGCGACGGAATTACGGAAGCCACTGGCCTGTCCGATGAGGAGTACGGCGCGGAGCGCATGCGAGATCATGTGTTGCGACCGGAGGCTTCCGCGGAGAGCATCCTCGCCGACGTACGTGCCTTCGCTAACGGTGAGGGCTTGCATGACGACGCGACGGTGATCTTCGTCAAGGCGTAAATGCTGTTTCCAGCATAAAGCACGTAGGGGCCTGTGCCTCACCCGCCCGGCGGAGCGCAGATCCGCGACCAGGGGCGAACGCAGCCCAGAACCAATGAACCGAGATCTGGAAGCAGCGGCTAGCGAAGCTCTGCGACAACGGCGAGCTTAGCTCGCCCGCCCGGACGAGGTCGTCCGGGCCTACGTGGTTCGATAAGGAATCACCCGAAGCGCGCTTTGTGTTCTCTCAGAATACAGCGGTCCATGATCACGAAGATGCCCGCCGCTCGAGCTTTTTGCGCCGCTTTCTCGTGGACGACGCCCTCCTGCATCCAGATCACCGGGACCTTCAGCCGGATCGACTGATCGACCGCCTCCTCCACAAACTCAGGCCGGCGGAAGATGTTGACGATATCAATTTTCTCCGGGACCTCGAGCAGCGACGGGTAAGCCTTCTCTCCCAGGGAGCCGTTGATGTTCGGATTTACTGGAATGATGCGGTAGCCCTGCGTCTGCATGTAGGCAGAAACTCCGTGGCTGGGGCGCAGCGGGCTGTTCGAGAGGCCCACGACCGCGATGGTGCGGGAGCGCTTGAGCAAGTCAGCGATGGGATCCGACTCAGGCAGCGAGGCCATGCAACGATTGTAGTGCGCCGGTTGCCGGGAAAGCCAGTCCCGGCAGGACTCGGTAGTGGGTCAGTTTGAAACGCCCCCATGACGTCATCGGCAACGGGTGGAGCAGGCCTTCAGGCCTGCATAGCGCGACCGTTTCTTGCAGCGGGCTTCAGCCCCTGCGGTACCTCAGCGTCTGAAGCCGCATGCTCTGCGTTGCCCTGATGGCAGCGCTAAAGCGCTGCTCCACCCAAAATCGCCCTGGCAGACCACCAGAATCTCAAACTGAGCCACTACCCAGGACTCGCATGGTTGGTCAGCGCTTGCTGTTGCTGTCCATCTTCTGCTTGAACATCTTGGTGGCCAGCTTGCGGACGGTATCCGAAATCTCTTTATTGTTGGAGAGGTTGCGAAGATCGCCTACCAGCATGTTCTTCATCAGCCCCAACGAGAGATCCAGGGGAGTGCGCGGGTTAAACACCAGATTGCGGATGATGGTGTAATTCTTGGCGAACCGCCGCTTCATGGGGATGCCGCGAAGCACCGACTCCAGCACATTCTTTTGGGTGGCGAATCTTTCCACTTCGCCGTCGCTGATCTTGGGCGATTCCAGCACCGCCAGGGCGACGATCTTGGTGCCATCACGAATGAGCAGCGAGCGTTCTTCCTTGGTGCCTTTCATGGCCAGCTGAATCCGCCCTTTGATGTCCAGTTTGGCAATCTTCTGCAGGGCACTACCCCGTTCCTCTGCCGGGTTCAACTGGGTTTTCTTGATCGGTGCTTTCTTGGCCGCGGCTCCGGTCGTCTTCCCGGCTGATGCAGTGACGGCGGCTGCTTCCGCGGCCGGTTCATCGCTCGGGATTTCTTCGTGGATGCCCCCGATTGGCTGATAAGCGTGGTCAGCCTGGGCCGCGATCTCGCTCTCGTGCTCCGCCAGATAGGCCAGAACACCTTCATCGAGCACTTCTTCGCCTTCCGGGGCCTCGTCCACTGGTGCTGCCGCTAAGACTTCCTCCCTGGATCCCGCCACTACCTTTTCCGGTGCGGAGAGCACCTCAGGGTCTTTCACCTCGGGTTCGTCCGGTGCCGGCTTCGCCTGCTCAATCTTACTTCTGGTGTTCTCTGACTGAATTCCGTTCAGGTTCGGATTGGACAGGAGCGCGTTCAGAATCGCGGGAGACCGAGTGATGCGTTCGCTCTTCAGCAGGACCTCGAGCAGGTCGCGGCCAGCACTCGGCGCCAGTTCGAGCCATGATTCCTCCGGCACTGACAGGTTGTTGAGCAGGGCGGGAAGCAACACCGGCCGCAGGTTTTTCGGTGAAATCAGATATTCCAGGACTTCCTTGGGTGTGGTGGGATCACTGGCCGCAGCCTGTGATGCTATCTCGTCCCATCCGGCGAGTGTGAGCTGCGCCTGTTCCCCGAAGATCTTGCTATGAACCGCCAGGTACACCAAAATCTCGATCATCTCCGGGGGAGGCACGGAAAGCGCTCCCTTGGCCGCCGACTGCATCAGGTTCGCCGGCACCGCTGAGGCGCGGATGAGATCGATCATGCGGGCCATAACGTCGAACTCCTCCTGGTTTCTCCTACTTTAGTTTTTGCCATTTTGCTTGTTGCCGTCCTGCTTTTCCCCCCGCCGCATGCGCAAGTAGGCGCGAATGAAGGGATCGATGTCGCCATCGAGCACCCGGTCCACGTCGCCCACCTCCGTTTTCGTGCGATGGTCCTTGATCATGCGATAAGGCTGCAGGACGTAGGAACGGATCTGCGAACCGAAACCGATGTCAAGCTTGGAGTCTTCAATCTTGCGGGTGACTTCGCGCTGCTTCTCCAGCTCAAATTCATAGAGCTTGGATTTCAGCATGCTCATGGCCCGTTCCCGGTTCTTGTGCTGCGAGCGTTCGTTCTGGCAACTGGCCACCAGGCCGGTGGGAATATGGGTAATGCGCACGGCAGAATCGGTGGTGTTCACGTGTTGGCCGCCCTTGCCGCTGGAACGGTAGGTATCCACCCGCAACTCTTCCGGCTTGATCACGATTTCGATGCTGTCATCGATTTCGGGTGAAACATAAACGCTGGCAAAGGAAGTATGGCGCCGCTTGGCTTGATCGAAGGGCGAAATGCGCACCAGGCGGTGCACTCCGATTTCGCTGGTCAGCAGTCCGAAGGCATACTCGCCATTTACGGCGAAAGTCGCAGACTTAAGTCCCGCTTCTTCACCGGGCTGGTAGTCGTAAAGAACGGTCTGGAAGCCGCGCCGTTCCGCCCAGCGGAGATACATACGCAGTAGCATGTCAGCCCAGTCCTGCGATTCGGTTCCGCCGGCGCCGGGATGGATGGTCACGATGGCGTTGCGGCCGTCATTTTCACCGGAGAGCAGGCTCTCGGTTTCCAGGCGATCGACCAGGTTCCGCAGACTGTCAATCTCGCGCTGCAGGTCTGCGTCAACATCCTCTCCTTCGCGGCCCAGATCGAAATAGGCAGTGATGTCATCGCCCCGCCGCACCAGGTCGGCTTCAGTCGCCAGCACGTTTTCCAGGCGCTTTTTCTGACGCATGACCTGCTGAGACCGTTGTGGGTTGGACCACAGAGCCGGATCAGCAGCCTGCTTCTCGATTTCGGCTAGCTGCTCTCGAAGTTTGCCGGCGTCAAAGGTACTCCCGGAGATCACGGACTTTGTCCTTCAGGCCGGTGTATTCCTGCTCGAGCTCTTCATTCATGATTAAGCTTTTGTCCTGGTGCGGGACCGGAAATTCATTAATAGTCCCCCTACAGAAATTATCGCACACAGGTAAGCGAACCAGTCGCCGTGACGGGTGTAGAACGTGGTTACGTTGGTGAGGGCGTAAGGAGCATCGAGGGCGGCGCGGACCTTGCGTGGGAGGCTGGACACCACTCTCCCATAGGGATCGATCGATGCGGTCACTCCGGTGTTGGTGTCGCGCAGCAGCCAGCGGTCATTTTCGACAGCGCGCATGCGTGCCTGCTTCAGGTGCTGGGCATAGGCTCCGCTGTCGCCGTACCAGCCATCGTTGGAGATATTCACAAACACCTGCGCTCCGTTGGCGGCCAGTTGGCGGATCTCATCGGGGAAGATGGATTCATAGCAGATAAAGACGCCCAGCTTGCCGCCGGCCTGCAAGGGCGCGCGCGAAGTGCCCGGCGAGAAATCACCAACCTGCTGGGTTAGGCCGCCGGCAAAGCCAAACACTCGCTTGAACGGCACATACTCGCCAAATGGCACCAGGTGCGCCTTGTCGTAGCGTCCGACCCATTCGCCCGCCGGGCTGACCAGGCTTCCGGAGTTGTAGAGCTGAGTGGCGCGTTCGGGCGTTTCGCCCGCATTACGCATGCCCAGGTTTCCCACCAGCATCCAGGTTTGGGCCTCGCGCGCGATGTTGCTGACCGTCTCCCGGAATGTGGGATCGTTGCTATAGAAGGGTGCCGGCGACTCTGGCCAGACAATCAGATCAGGCCGAACAAGGGAGGCTGGTGATGAAGCCGCGGATTGCTCCTGACCGGGAACGTTCAAACTTATACGGCTCAAATCCCGGAACGTTCCCTCAAAATATTTTTTCGTCCAGTCACTTCCCTCCAAAACCGGAATGTTCTGCTGCACCAGGCGGGCGGTGTGGCCGGCGGGTAGGGCGGGCGGGCTGATCAGTCTTCCAGCTTGCAACACAAGGAAGGCGGCGGCGGTGGCCAGCAGAAGGGGCTTGCGTTTGCTGGGTTGGCCCCGCTCGGAGCGAATGACGAAAGCGGCGGCCAGGGCCGTATTGACCACCATGATTTCGAACGACAATCCGTACACTCCAGTGAGACTGGCGATGTGGGCCAGCGGAATGTTGTCCACCTGGGTGATTCCCAGCAGGTCCCAGGGGAATCCCGTTATGCGGGTGCGGGCCAGTTCCACCGCAACCCAGGCGGGCGCAGCCAGAAGAAGCACGCGGCGGCTGAACGGGATTGTTCCCTCTCCCCCGCCTGCCAGCAGGCTGATCAGCAACCCGAAGACGCCGTGATAGATGGCCAGGTAAAGACAGAAAAGAAGCAGCAGGCCCAAAGCGGCCAGGGTGCCAACCTCGCCGTACTGGCGCATGGTGTTATAGATCCAATAACAGGTTCCGGCATACCAGAGAATGCCGCAGGCGTAGGCCAGCAGAAAAGCCTGGGCGGGCTTGGCCGGCAGCAGCCTGACTCCAACCTGGAGTTGCAAGGTGTCGGGTTCCCGGGCCCGCAGGAGCGCGATCAGCAGGGGTGCGACTGCAGCCCAGCCCAGAAAATACAGATTGGGTAGGGGAAAAATCAGGATCTGCAGGCCGGCCGAGAGAAGGACTAATAGCCACGCGCTCTTACGCATCCGCCACACGTTGCAAGCATAACAAACGTCGGACGTTGCACGCACTCAGACCTCGGACCTCAGCTCTAAGGACTGTAGGCACTCCGAACGACGAGCAAGCTCCGCTTCGCCTGATTCTGAGGTTCGAAGTCTGAAGTCCGGGGCGCAAGGCCCGAAGTCCTAAGTCACGTGTCACACCGATTGGGCGTATTCCCCTTTTCCATCTATGCCCAGCCCACTCTATGGGCTAACATACCTAGCGCGTATGGGGTCTCTCCTCAGGGATAGAATTCTTCTGCTACAGTTCCTATGCACCACGGAGGTTCCTGTCTCCGAGACCGTACCGGTCCGGGACGTGGAAGACATCGGGACGCCGCTGCTCCCCAACGCTTCCGGTTAGGACTTCACCTAGCCCGCCTCGCAATGGCATCTCCTTTACAACCCGCAGGCTCAACCTCTGATCGCGTTCGCATTGTAGTCGCGACCTCAGTGATGTTGACGTTCATCTCCTACTGGCGGGCGGCGGCCATTGTGTTGAACGACCTGGGGTCGTCCGCGTTCTATGCCGCCGGCATCGCGGAGCAAGCCATCGGGAAATCGGCCCCCTGGCTCATCGTGGCGGTGATGCTGTTTTCCTTCGCGGTGAGGGCGGTTTACGTGGAGAGTTGCTCCATGTTCGTCCGCGGTGGGGTTTACCGCGTAGTCAAAGAGGCGCTGGGCGGGACCCTGGCCAAGGTCAGCGTTTCCGCCCTGATGTTCGACTACATCCTGACCGGCCCCATCTCCGGGGTTTCGGCGGGGCAGTATATTGCCGGACTGATCAACGACACGTTCGCGGCAGCCGACGCCCACGGCTGGATCCCGCAGGCCATGCATAACATCTTTCACGGGACGCCGCACCTGGACGTCAACTGGACCTCCGTCGTATTTGCCCTGGCCGTGACCACCTACTTCTGGTGGCAGAACACCAAGGGGATTCAGGAGTCTAGCGAGAAGGCCCTACGGGTAATGCAGATCACCACGGTGATGGTGGTCATCCTGCTGGGGTGGTCGGCATTGACCCTGATGAAGCAGGGCTACCAGTCGGTGCCGCTACCCACCGCTGATAGCCTGAAGTTCAGCGAGGAGGCTCTCGGCTTCCTGAAGCACACGGACCTGGCCCACGGGCTGGCCTCGAAATTCGCCATTCTTGGCATCCTGATTGCGTTCGGCCACTCCGTGCTGGCCATGAGCGGGGAGGAATCGCTGGCCCAGGTTAATCGCGAGCTGGCTCATCCCAAGCTGAAGAACCTGAAGCGGGCCGCCATCATTATCGCGATTTACAGTTTCATCTTTACCGGGCTCACCGCGCTGCTGTTCGTGATGATTATTCCGGACTCGGTACGGGTCCCGGTTTACAAAGACAATCTTATTGCCGGCCTGGCCATGTACGAGTATGGCCCGCTGCTGTTGCGTCTGGCTTTCCGGGCCTTCGTGGTGGTGGTGGGCTTCTTGATCTTGTCGGGCGCGGTCAATACCGCGATCATCGGTTCGAACGGCGTTCTCAACCGCATTTCGGAGGACGGCGTTCTCACCGACTGGTTCCGGCAGCCGCATGCGCGCTTCGGCACGACTTACCGGATTGTCAACCTGGTCGTGATGCTGCAGGTCTTCACCATCCTGGTGAGCCGCGGCAACGTGTATCTGCTGGGCGAAGCCTATGCGTTTGGTGTGATCTGGAGTTTCACCTTCAACAGCCTGGCCATGCTGGTGCTGCGCATCAAGTACAAAGGCGAGCGCGGGTGGAAGGTCCCGCCCAACCTGAGGGTCGCCGGCCACGAAATACCGATTGGACTGTTTTCAGTTTTCTTAGTGCTGCTTAGCACAGCCATCCTGAACCTGTTCACCAAGTCGATCGCCACGGTCGCGGGACTCGGTTTTGCCGCTGGGTTCTTTCTGATCTTCACGGTTTCCGAGCGCCTCAACCGGAGCAAGCACGCTCTAGCCGAGCAGCATATGAAGGAACACTTCCAGCTGCTGCAAAGCGACACCGTGGAGCGCTCCGGACTGGGCATCCGTGGCGGAAACGTGATGGTGACAGTCCGCGATTACAACACGCTGAACCATCTCAGGTGGGTGCTGGAGCGTATCGACACCAAGGAGCAGGACATCGTAGTGATGTCGGCCCGGGTGAGCCAGTTCGGCACTGCCGCTTACGATCTTTCCACCGAGCAGATCTTCAGCGATTACGAACAGCAACTGTTTACGCGGGCGGTTTCGGTGGCGGAAGGCTTCGGCAAACATGTTTCGCTGCTGGTGGTGCCGGCCCGCGATCCCTGGTCGGCGATTGTGCAGACCGCCAACAACCTGGAGTCCTCCGCCGTGGTCTCCGGACTCTCCAGCAAGATGAGCGCCCAGGAACAGGCCTTCTACCTGGGGCATGCCTGGGAGGCCATGCCCGAGCCCAAACGGCAATTCATTTTCCAGGTCATCTATCCCAATCTCAAGGTTGACACTTTCCACATTGGGCCGCACACGCCGTCGCTGAAGACGGAAGACGTCCACCTGGTGCACCGCCTGTGGCTGAACATCACGCGCGAGCCCGGCCTGGAGACGTTGCATCACCACGATATTCTGACCGAGGCGCTGACCCGTTTTGCCCGTGAATACGCCGGCCATGACCGCCAGGATATTCTGAAAGATCTGCGCAAAGCATCGGGCGTGACGGTGCAGACTCGCCCTCTGGGCGACGACAGCAGCGGGGTCACCAAGGCAAACACACTTCCTCCTGACGCGCCCAAGCCCGATGCCGAAAAGAAGGACGAAGGTCCGCCCACTCCTCCAGTAGTGGGGCCATAGCCCGATGGACTGTGTGTGGGTCGGACACAAGAATGTCCGACCCACACCTGATTCCATGCCCGTGGGTGCCTTGCCCACCGCGCTGGCCTCTTCTATGATCGAGAGCAGGCAGGGTGCGTATGCCGGATAAGAAGCCTTCCAAGGCGCAAGTCGCGGAAAACCCGATTGGCGATGTGTTGGAGGGCCGGCGCCCCACCCAGAGCGAAAAAGAATGGGCGAAAACAATCCTCCTGCCGACTCTGGAGAAAGCACCCGAGAAGCCGATTGGCGCGCCCACCGGCATAAATCGCGACGAGCACGGCCAGGCCCGCTTCACTACCATTTCCGGCGCTCCGGTCCGCCGCCTCTATACCGCCGCCGATCTGCCCGGTGACTGGAGCGCGGAAAAATATCTGGGACCTCCCGGGCAGCCGCCCTTTACTCGCGGTATTCATGCCAGCGGATACCGCGGCAAGCTTTTCACCATGCGGCAATTCTCCGGCTTCGCCTCGCCGGAAGAAACCAACCAGCGCTACAAATACTTGCTGGAGAGCGGCGGCGGCGGATTGTCCGTGGCTTTCGACCTACCCACGCTCATGGGTTATGACTCCGATCATCCCGCCAGTGAAGGCGAAGTCGGCAAATGCGGTGTGGCCATCGATTCCCTCGAAGACATGGAGATTCTCTTCGGTGGCATCGATCTGGAAAAGACGACGGTCTCGATGACCATCAACTCGCCCGCTTCAGTGCTGTGGGCGATGTATCTGGTGGTGGCAGAGAAGCAGGGCGCGGACTGGAAAAAAATTTCGGGCACCCTGCAGAACGACATCCTCAAGGAATATATCGCGCAGAAGGAATATATCTATCCCCCCGCGCCTTCGATGCGCCTGGTCGTGGACACCTTCCAATTCGGTTCCCGCTTCACGCCGAGATTCAATACCATTTCGATCAGCGGATACCACATTCGCGAAGCGGGCTCGACCGCCCTCCAGGAGTTGGCGTTCACGCTATATGACGGCGTCGAGTACGTGGAGTGGGCCCGGCGGCGCGGGCTCGATGTCGATGACTTCGGTCCGCGGCTCAGTTTTTTCTTCAACTCCCACAACGATTTCTTCGAAGAAATTGCCAAGTATCGGGCTGCCCGCAAGATCTGGTACCAGGTGATGAAAGAGCGCTTCCAGGCAAAGAACGAGCGCAGCCGCCTGCTGCGCTTTCACACTCAGACGGCCGGCGTCTCACTCACCGCCCAGCAGCCCATGAACAATATCGCGCGCGTGGCCTTGCAGGCCATGGCAGCGGTGCTGGGCGGGACGCAGTCGCTGCACACGGACTCTTACGATGAAGCTTTGGCGTTGCCCACCGAAGAAGCGGCGCGCATCGCGTTGCGTACCCAACAGATCATCGCCTACGAGTCAGGTGTAACGCAGACGGTTGATCCCCTGGGAGGGTCATATTTCCTCGAATCCCTGACTCTGCAAATGGAAAAAGGCGCCTTCGACTACTTCGGCAAACTGGACGCCATGGGCGGCATGGTAAAAGCCATCGAGCGCGGCTATCCCCAGAAAGAGGTCGCGGAAGCTTCTTACCAATACCAGCGCGCGGTTGAAGCCAAAGAAAAAATCATTGTGGGCGCAAATGAGTTTGTCATCGAGGAAGAACCGCCGCCTACGCTGTACATCGATGAAAGCGTGGCCCGGCATCAATCGGACAAGCTCAAAGCCCTGCGCGCCCGGCGTTCCCATGAAGAAGTGCAGCGGCGCCTGGAAGCCTTGAAAAAAGCCGCGTCCCAGGAACCGCGAACGTCGGCAAACGGAGATATCTCGTCTGCCAATACCATGCCCTACATCGTGGACGCGGTGAGGGCCTATGCCACGGTAGGCGAAATCTGCGAGGCCCTGCGCCAAGTGTTCGGAACCTACACCGAAGTGAGTGTCACCTAGCTTCCTGGTTGGTGTGGGGCGGGCGCCCCCGCCCGGCGTGTGTCCGTCTGAACTGCTGGCAGTTTTGAGGTCACAAATTGTGACCTCAAACGACCCGCAAATCTTGAGGTTGCAAACTGCAACCTCAAAACGAAAAGCATAAGTTTTGAGGTCGCAGATTGCGACCTCAAGCCATCCGGTATACTTCCCGGAGTCCATGCCAAAACGCTTCACCCAGCTCGCCATACCAGTGGAATCGCGAATTCTGATCCTGCGCCACCAGAGAGTCATCCTCGATAGCGACCTCGCGGAACTATATGGTGTCCCAGTCAGACAGTTGAACCAGCAGGTCAAGCGTAATCGGGAACGGTTTCCGCTGGATTTTATGTTCCGGCTTACAGCCAAAGAAGATCAAAACTTGAGATCACAACTTGTGATCTCAAGTCAGAGGCATGGCGGACGCCGCTATCTGCCGTACGCCTTCACCGAGCATGGTGCGATCATGGCCGCGACCGTGCTCAACTCCGAGCGGGCCATCGAGATGAGCGTTTTCACCGTCGGCGCTTTCGTTCGTATGCGCGAGATGCTGGCCAAAAACCGGCAGCTCGCGGCCAAAATCAACGAGTTGGACCGCCGCCTGGAAACCCACGACGCCTCGATTCAGGACATCATCGAGGCCATTAAAGAGCTCATGGTCCCGGAGGAGCCGTCGAAGCGCAAGATCGGCTTTCAGCTTCCGCCTGGCAAGGGCCGACCCGTCGCGGGCGAGTCGCCCGCGGCCACATGGGCACGAATGGCTATTTGCGGCGCTGCCGGTACAGAGTGCCGTCCACCTGCTTCGCCATGGCCTCGAGATCCAAGGGGACCTGCAGGAACGCCGCTATCGTCTCCGCCGTTTGCCTGGGTTCGCGTAAGACAGCGTGATATTGCACCCGGCTCACCTTCACGTGGGGTTTGCCATTGAGCCAGCCATAGACGTCGGAGAGGTGGTCCTGGAACGCTCGCGTCACCACGGAATTGTCTTCCGCTGGGTTGAAATTTCCTCGGCGGCGCAGCATCTCGTCCTGTGACGCCATTACTTCGGGCAGCGGTCGCTGCATAAAGATGACCCGGTAGTCATGCTGCGGAGGAAGGGAAAGCAGAAGTTGAGAGATCACCTTTACGGCTTTGCCTTCCGCTTCCGCAATGCAGGCCGGGTCTTTGGGCAATTGCTTGATGCGCTCCCATTCCAGGTAGCCCCGCGGGTTGTCAACGTCAGCCCGGCGTTCTCCATCGGACAGAATGGGCATGCCGCCGGCGGCCAGCATCTGCATCATCAGCGAAGTACCGGAACGCGGCAAGCCGGAAACAATTGTTATCATGAATGCCTTTCTTGGACCTTCAATAGTAAACGGTGAGGCGCAAATGGGAAGCGACGCCCTCGCCCGCGTCCCGAAGGTCACACCGAGTCATTGGGACAATCGTGCTAGACTGACCAGCTTGCCGCCCACCACTCGAAGACGCTTTTTGCAGCAGAGTGCTACCGTTGCCGCCGGGGTGTGGCTGGCCCCCGTTTTGGCGCGCGCCAGTTCCGCTCCCAGCCTGCATTTTCCTTCGCAGCCGCGGGAACGGATCGCCATTGCTTCCTATCCCTTTCGCGAGTTCATCGCCGGCAAGGAGAGCAAAGCCGCGAAGCCCATGGACTTGAAAGACTTCGCCGCCCACGTCATCGAGAAATTCCAGATTAACAAGATCGAGCCCTGGACCGGACATTTTCCCGCCATTGATGCGAAGTATCTGGCGCAGTTTCATGCGGCGGTCGAAAAAGCTGGAGGAGTGGTTGTGAACGTCGCGGTGGATGGCGAGCATAGCCCTTACGCTCTGGACCGGTCCGAGCGTGAGCAGGCCATCGCTTTCAGCAAGCAGTGGATAGACAACGCTGCGGCCATTGGCGCGCCGAGCATTCGCACCAATATTCCCCGCGCAAAGGACTCGCAGCCGAACCTCGATCGCACGGCGGAAAGCCTGGCGCGGGTCGCTGAGTACGCTGCGACGAAGAATATTGTGGTCACGCTCGAGAATGACAATCCAGTAAGCGAAGATCCCTTCTTCCTGGTGGCGCTGGTCGAGAAGGTGAATAGCCCATGGCTGCACACTCTGCCCGACTTCGGCAACACTCTTGCCGCCAAGGACCCTGACTATGCCTACCGCGGGATCGACGCCATGTTCGAAAAGGCTTACTGCATTTCGCACGTGAAATCATCCGAAACCAACAGCAAAGGGATTACGGTGCACGTGGATATGGCAAGGACATTCGGTGTCATGAAACAGCACGGTTACAAAGGCTATTGTTCGATGGAGTGGGACGATGCCGGCGATCCCTACCACGGGACGGCGGACTTGATCAGGCAGACTGTGCAGTATCTTTCCTGAGCTGGCGCAAAATGGTAGCTGCTATCCTCCCGGGTCTGGTCTGCGTCAAAATATGGCATGCGCAAAGCTACCAATCATCTGAAAAAATCCGATCCGGTATTGGCTGCCATTATCGAGCAGGTCGGGCCGTGCCGGATGGAGTTTGGCCCGCCGGAATTTCACAGCCTGGCGGAAGCCATCGTGTATCAGCAGCTGAATGGTAAGGCGGCGGTCACCATTTTCAAGCGCTTCGCTGCGCTGGCCGGTGAACCTCTCACGCCGCAAGGCATCCTCAAACTGACCGACGACCAGTTGCGCTCGGTGGGACTTTCCAAACAGAAGTCGTCCTACCTCAAAGATATGGCCGGCCGGGCGTCGCGCGGAGAACTCGACTTCTCGCGCCTGCCTGAAATGACCGATGACGATGTCATCAAGCACCTCACCCAAGTCAAAGGCGTGGGTGTGTGGACTGCACACATGTTCCTGATGTTCACGCTGCGCCGTCCCAATGTCCTGCCCACCGGGGATTATGGCATCCAGATGGCAATCAAGAAGCACTACAAGAAGCGCAAAATGCCCAAACCAGAAGTCATGGCGAAGATCGCAAAATCCTGGGAACCTTACCGCTCGGTGGCGTGCTGGTATTTGTGGAGAAGTCTGGATATCAAGACGATGTAACGCCATTTGGCGGCGCTCCCCAGCAATTGTGCGGCTGTGCACCCTCTGTGGTTAAATGGAGGGCGATGGCAGAGTTGAAGATCCGCGTGCTGGTGGCCAAGCCCGGCCTTGACGGACACGATCGTGGAGCTAAAGTGATCGCCCGCGCCCTGCGTGATGCCGGCATGGAGGTCATCTACACCGGCCTGCGGCAGACGCCGGAGATGATTGTCAATGCCGCGCTGCAGGAAGATGTTCACGTCATCGGCCTGTCGATTCTTTCCGGTGCGCACAATGCCATCGTCCCTCGGGTGATGGACTTGCTCAAGCAGAACAAGATGGACGACGTGCTGGTGGTCGTCGGCGGCATCATTCCCAACCAGGACATGGAAAATCTCAAAAAAACCGGCGTCGCCGCTATCTTCCAACCCGGTACCGCCATGGACGACATCGTTCAGTTCATTCGCGCCAACGTCAAGCCGCATGGCGTGCCTACTGTCGGCTAATATTGATGGCCGAGATCAGCACCGCACGCCTCAAAGATATTTTGCAACGCATGGTGGGACCCACGCCCTGGTACTGGAAGACATTTCCTGCCTTCAATTCCGTTTCCGGCCAACGCTTCGTCTGGACCCATCACGGCAGTGCAGGGCCGCTGGGCTATCTGGTCACACTGGGTCTGGAGCAGGAAGCAGACAAACCACGCCTCGCGCTGAACACATATTGCCGGCCATTCTTCGTTCCTCCATCGCATCTCGGCATCTGGTGCCCGGAAGGCCGCAGTATCCGGGTTATCTGCTTCGATCCCGACCAGCTCACAGCCTTTGACCTGGCCGAGATTGCAGGCTGGTTCAAGGCGTCCAGTGAGCGTATCTACTCGGCAGCCGCGCCGTTGGCGGAGTTTGAAGTCTCACTCGGCCTTGCCGCGGCAGTGCACAAGCTTGAGGTGCCAACTGAACTGCAAACGGTGGAGGAACTGATTGCCCCAACCAGCTATCCGGCTAAAAGCCCAGACGGGCCGGCCTTCGCGCTCTACGTCATCTATCCCAATGCGGGGTTGGTCGAGGTCCTGCCGCAAAAATGGTTCACCGCCAGTCAATATCAGGTGGGAAAGCAATGGATTACGCGAGCGGCGCGCGATTCGGAGTCACAGCGCATTTTTGGCGAATGCTTTGGAACCGGAAGTTTCCTGCTGGAAGACGATGGATGTCGGCTGGATCGATGGCTGGAAAAGACCAGCTAAGATTTTTTTGCGGCGACACGGCGCTCTGCTGCCTAAATCTGAAATCGACAATCTTCAATCTGAAATCTGTTTGCCTGGCTGTCTGGCTGGGGAAACAGCCCGTTTGCGCCGCCCTGCTCCGCTGTTATACCGTAACTTCTTTCAGATTCCACTCATGACCGAACGCGTTGATCCCGGAACGCCGTCGAGTTCCACCATACTCGAATCGCATATCGATCCCACCTCGGCCCGTTTTGAAGCCAATATGCGCTTTCTGGCTGACCTGGTTTCGCAGGTGCGCAACGAAGAGGAGAGAATCCGCGAGGGTGGCGGGCCGAAAGCGATCGAGAGCCAGCACAGCAAGGGACGCCTCACGGCGCGCGAGCGCATCAATCTGCTGGTTGATCCAGGATCTTTTTTTGAACTCGGCGCCTATGCGGCCCACGGCATGTACGAAGAGTGGGGCGGTGCCGCCGCCGCCGGTGTCATCACAGGACTGGCCCGCATTCAGACCCGCCTGGTGATGATCATCGCTAATGACGCCACGGTGAAGGCGGGTGCGTTCTTCCCCATGACCGCCAAGAAAGTGATTCGTGCGCAGAATATCTCGATCGAAAACCGGGTGCCGACGGTTTATCTGGTGGATTCCGCGGGCGTGTTCCTGCCGCTGCAGGAAGATGTCTTCCCGGACACCGACGACTTCGGGCGCGTGTTCCGCAACAACGCGGTACTGTCGGCCATGGGAATTTCGCAGATCGCAGCCATCATGGGCATGTGCGTCGCGGGTGGCGGCTACCTTCCCGTAATGTGCGATCATGTGCTGATGACCGACGGCAGCGGACTTTTCCTTGCCGGGCCGGCGTTGGTGCAGGCAGCCATCGGTCAGAAAATTTCCGCCGACGAACTGGGCGGTGCCGCCATGCATTCCGCAATAAGTGGCTCGGTGGATTTCCGCGAACCCAACGACGAAGCCTGCCTGACGCGCATTCGCGCCATTATCGAGAAGTGGGGATACCGCCGGCAGTCTCCCTGGGACCGGCGGAAGCCGCAGCCGCCGGCCCTGGCGGCAGAGGAAATTTACGGTATCTACGATTCCTCTCCCGCGCGTCCTTACGATACCAGGGAAATCCTGGCCCGCATCGTGGATGGCAGCCGTTTCGACGAGTACAAAGCCGAATATGGCAAGACCATCATCTGCGGCTACGCGCGCGTTGGCGGCTTTGCGGTGGGGATTGTAGCCAACCAGAAGCTGCATGCCCAGCAGACCGACCATGAAGGCCACAAGCGGCTCGAATTCGGCGGCGTGATCTACACTGAGTCGGCCGAAAAAGCCGCGCGATTCATCATGGACTGCAACCAGAACCTGGTTCCGCTGGTCTTCTTTCATGACGTAAACGGGTTCATGGTGGGACGCGACGCGGAGTGGAGCGGCATCATCAAGGCAGGAGCGAAACTGGTGAACGCGGTGTCAAATTCAGTCGTTCCCAAGATCACGGTGATTGTTGGCGGCTCGTTTGGCGCCGGACACTATGCCATGTGTGGCAAGGCTTACGATCCCCGTTTCGTGTTTGCCTGGCCAACCGCACGCTATGCGGTGATGAGCGGAGATTCCGCCGCTGGCACCCTGGTGGAAATCAAGATCAAGCAACTCGAACGCAGCGGAAAGAAGTTGAGCGACGATGAACGCAAGGAACTGTTTGAGTCCGTGAAGAAGACTTACGACGAACAAACGGATCCGCGTTACGGGGCTGCCCGGTTGTGGATCGACAAGATCATCGATCCGGTGGAGACGCGCGACGCAATAACGCAGGCTCTCGAAGCCGCGGCGCTCAATCCTGACGTGCCCGAGTTTAAAGTGGGAGTGCTGCAAACATGATGCATGTGGGAGAGAGAATCGTGCTTAGCCACGGAGACACGGAGCTACGGGGTAAACTGCTTCACGAAAATCTCACCGAACAAGTGATAGGCGCAGCCGTCGTTCGTGGCGGGATCATAAGCAAAATAGTGTGAACTTCTCCGTGTCTCGGTGTCTCCGTGGTTAAACAATGTCCGATTCCGTAAAACTGGTTGAGTGTCCGCGCGATGCCTGGCAGGGGCTGAAGGGGCAGATTCCCGCTTACCTCAAGATCGACTACTTGAAGGCGCTGATCGGCGCCGGGTTCAAACACATCGATGCGGTTTCGTTTGTGTCCTCGAAGGCGGTGCCGCAGATGGCCGATTCGGAGGAAGTGCTGAAGGAACTGGATCCGCCCGATGATGTTGAAGTTATCGGCATTGTGGTCAACGAAAAGGGCGCACAGCGGGCGATCGCGACCGAGGCGGTGCGAACGCTGGGATTTCCCTATTCCGTGTCGCCGACTTTTTTGAAGAACAACCAGCATCAGACTCTGGAAGATGCGATCGATGAACTGGAAAGGATCAAGAACAAGGCGGAAGAGGCCGACCTCGACACGGTGGTTTACATTTCCATGGCGTTTGGTAATCCCTACAGCGATCCCTGGGATATTGGCGAAGTGGTCGATGCTGTGGACCTGCTCGAATCTCTCGGGGTCCGTACGATTTCTCTGGCCGACACTGTGGGACTGGCTGGGCCGGTGCAGATTGGTGAGCTGTTCTCAGCAGTGAATTCGAAATTCGACTATCTGGAGGTTGGGGTTCACCTGCATAGCCGCAGCGAGCAGGCCGTGGAGAAGATTCTGGCCGCCTATGATGCGGGTTGCCGCCGCTTTGATTCGGTGTTGGGCGGACTGGGCGGGTGTCCCTTTGCACAAGACGCCTTGGTAGGCAATATTGCAACGGAGAAAGTTCTGGAAGCTCTGCAACAGAGAGGTGCGGAGTTGCCCGCGTTGAAGCCTTTGGATGTATTGCTGCGGATCACGGCGGAGCTGGGCGCGCGATACACCGAAACTTCGGCCGCTGATTGAGTTGCGACAACCGGTTTACGACAAAATGGAATTCAAGAATATTCAGCTCGGGTTTGATTCCGGCGTCGCCACCATTACACTCAGCCGGCCGGAGAAACGCAATGCCATCAGTCACACGCTGGTGGATGAACTGCTCGCGGCTTTAGTCGAGATCGAACAATCGCCGGCCCAGGTCGTCGTCCTCACCGGTGCTGGCAAAGCTTTCTGTGCCGGCCTGGACCTCGACGAACTCAAGGCCCTGGTGGGGAGGTCGCACGATGAAAACGTGCAGGACTCTTCCCGTATGGCTCGCATTTTCCGCCGCATCTACGATTTTCCCCTGCCTACCATTGCCGCGGTGAACGGTGCTGCCATCGCGGGTGGCACGGGTCTTGCCACCATGTGCGACTTCACCCTCGCCGTGCCTGAAGCCAAGTTTGGCTACACCGAAGTGCGCATAGGATTTGTGCCGGCCATCGTTTCCTCCATGCTGGTCTGGCAGGTGGGACACAAAGTTGCCCGGGATCTTCTGTTGACGGGACGGTTATTTGACGCCGCCGAGGCTCATGCTTTTGGCCTGGTCAACGAAGTGGTCGAACCTTCGCACCTGATGGCCCGGGCGCGTGAACTGGCGTCGCAACTCATGGAGAACAGTCCGTCGTCGGTGCGGGCAACCAAGCGCCTGATCAACGGATTCATCTCTGGACAGCTTGATCAGCAGATCGCCGAGGCGGTTGAGGACAACGCGCGTATTCGCACTACGGCCGACTTTCGCGAGGGCATCACATCATTTCTGGAAAAACGCAAACCACGCTGGAGTACCAAGTGAACCTACCGGAAGTGAGCGCGCGAACCAGCCAGGGCGTGGTCTCAGAGAGCCGTGTGCGGGTGCGCTACGCGGAGACTGACCAGATGGGCGTGGTCTATCATGCCAATCACTTCATCTGGTTTGAAATCGGACGCGTCGAGCTGATGCGGCAGCTGGGTTTCACTTATCGCGACATGGAGCGTGACCACGGATGCTTTATTCCGGTGGTGGACGCGCGCTGCCGCTACAAGGCGCCGGCGCGCTATGACGACGAAATCATTGTCCGCACTCATCTGCGAAACGTTCGCGAGTCCCTGATTCACTTTGGCTATCAACTGGTGCGGGCCAGCGACGGCGAACTGCTGGCGGAAGGCGAGACCACACATATGATTCTTGATGCCAAGATGAAGCCGGCGCAGCTGCCGTCCAACATCTTGAAAGTCTTTCGCGAAGCCGCGGGAAAATAAGGCCGCCCTTGAAACCCGAAACTGGAAACCGGAAGCTCTTTTGAAAGCTCTACACATCAACGGAAACGATCTGACGCTCGAAGCGGTCCGCGAAGTCGCGCTGGAGCAGCGCCCCGTTCTGCTTGATCCCGATGCTCGCGAGGCTGTCGATCGCGCTCGCGCAGTTGTAGATACTCTGGTCGCCGAAAACCGTGTGTCTTACGCGATCACCACGGGGGTGGGCAAACTGGCCGACGTTCATATCGCGGGCGACCAGATTCGCGAGCTGCAAGTCAACCTGGTGCGCTCCCATGCCGCCGGTATCGGCGAACCGCTTTCCCGGGCTGAGACGCGGGCCATGATGCTGTTACGCGCGAATTCGCTTTCCAAAGGGCACTCGGGAGTGCGCGGGGCCGTCATCGACACGATTTGCGAAATGCTGAATCGCGGCGTGACTCCGATGGTCCCGTCGCAAGGCAGCGTGGGAGCAAGCGGCGATCTGGCTCCGCTGGCGCACCTGGCCCTGGCATTGATCGGGGAAGGCGAATGTCTTACGGAGAAGGGGATGCGCGTCCCCGCCGCCGACGCGATGCGGACCGCTCAGATCAGGCCGCTGGTGCTTGAAGCCAAGGAAACTGTTTCTCTTATCAACGGAACGCAGGCGATGCTGGCGGTGGGAATCCTGGCGGTGCTGGCGGCCGAGATCTTGGCCGACACAGCGGATGTGATCGGCGCACTCTCGCTTGACGCTTTGCGGGGCACGGACGTGGCCTTTGACGAACGCATCCATCAGGCCCGGCCGCACCCGGGCCAGCTTCGGACAGCCGCGAATTTGCGCAAAATGCTCGAAGGCAGCCCGCTGCGTGATTCGCATCGCGACTGCGACCGGGTGCAGGACGCCTACTCCCTGCGCTGCATGCCGCAAGTGCATGGTGCGGTGCGCGACACCCTCGCCCACTGCCGCGAGGTGATGGAGATTGAGGTCAACTCGGCGGTGGACAATCCCCTGGTGTTTCTGAAAAATGCCCGCGTCGGGGCGGACGCCCACGTCCGCCCTGCGGGGCGAAGCTCCGGCGGGTTAGACGCCGACGTCATTTCCGGCGGCAATTTCCATGGCCAACCGCTGGCCTTCGTCTTGGATTTCCTGGGCATCGCGCTCAGCGCGCTCGCCGGCATCTCCGAGCGCAGGTTGGAGCGCCTCGTAAACCCTGCTCTCAATGAAGGTCTGCCGCCATTTCTGGCTCCCGGCGCAGGCCTGAATTCGGGATTCATGATGGCGCAGGTCGCCGCCGCCTCGCTGGTCAGTGAAAACAAAGTGCTGGCTCATCCTGCCTCGGTGGATTCGATTACGACTTCCGGCAACAAGGAAGATTATGTATCCATGGGAATGACGGCAGCCCTGAAACTGAAGCGCATCATGGAGAACTCACGAAATGCCCTGGCAATCGAAGCCATGGCCGCGGCCCAGGCCCTAGACTTCCTGGCTCCGCTCAGAACTTCAAGGCGTGGACAGATCGCGCATGTTGCGATCCGTTCAGTGTGCGCGACCACGGAGAGAGATCGAGTGATGTACCAGGATTTCGCCCGGATCGCGGACCTGATTGCCAGCGGGAAGCTGGCCGAGGCATTGCACTAGGAAATGGAAATGCCCGGGTGGGACCGGGTCTTCGACCCGGCCAGGCCGAGCGCAAGCTCGGCAGTATTTCGGTGCGGCGAGCTGAGGCCGTATAGGTGCTCTTACGAAGACCAGCCGGGCTTTGCCCGGCATGGACGGGTCAAAGACCCGTCCCCATTCGGGACGTAGTTACGCCGACCTCGCTGCGTTGCCGTCCAGCCCTAACTTATCTGCGATTCCCTTCATCGCTTCGATGCAAAACGCAATGTGCTCTTCCAGGTCCAGCCCTAGATCCGCCGCTCCGTTTACGATGTCTTCGCGCTTTACGTTGCGGGCGAAGGCCTTGTCCTTCATCTTCTTTCGCACCGACTTGGCCTCCACTTCGGCCAGAGACTTTCCCGGCTTCACCAGGGCGCAGGCGGTAATGAATCCTGCAAGTTCGTCGCAGGCAAATAGAGCTTTTTCCATCGGAGAGTTCCGGGGCACGCCGGAATATTCGGCGTGCGACATGATGGCGCGGCGGATTTCGCCGGAATAGCCGCGCTCTTGGAGTATTTCATTGCCCTTGTAAGGATGGTCGTCGAGGCTGGGATATTTTTCGTAATCGAAGTCGTGCAGCAGGCCGACCACGCCCCACAACTCTTCTTTGTCCGGAGAATCCGGAGCGAACTTGCGGGCGTAAGCACGCATGCAGGCCTCGACTGCGAGTCCGTGCTTGCGCAAACTTTCCGACTGGGTGAACTCAGTTAGTAAACACCAGGCCTGCTCGCGATCATTCATGGTTTCGTACCTGTTTTCTCCCGCTTTTCTCCAGCTAACTTTGCTTTTCCCACGACCTGTTCGGGGTTTGACCCCGAAATTTTCTTGACATCCACAGGTGTTGTACCGCAGATTACGCTGCAGGTTGGAACGAAGTTTTTCGCGTTTGTTTTTTTTGGTTCCAGGAGAAGCCCCGCTCTGGCCCTCCCACACCTAGATGGCCACTACCCTTGCACCAGTAGATTCAAGGGAAGTAGTTCGTTGCGATCACTGCCTGCTGGTCCAATTCCGTACCACCAACGATCTTTGCCGCCGCTGCCATGCCTCGTTAGATGAGGAAGAGCCGGAGGTGGTAATGGCGCCGCCGCCGCCGCAAATGATGCCGGCGAACGGCAATGGCCGCGGACATCTGAACCTGGCAACGTCGATCCGTTCACTCCGCTTGCGCAGCGGACTCAGCCAGCGCCAGCTGGCGGCGCGCATGTCGGTCCCCCGGACGTACGTGTCGAAGATCGAGAATGAAAAGGCGACCCCGACCCTTTCCTCACTGGAACGGCTGGCCCGCGCGCTGGAAGTCACCGTCCCCGATCTGCTTTCGGGCGGAGAACGCAACCGCCAGGAAGAAATCGGTGAACTGATGAAAGATCAGTTTATCGCGGAACTCATGCCGTTCGTGTCGCAGCTAAACGGGATGCAGTTGTCGAGTGTGCTGGCCCAGGTCCGCGACCTGACCATGCGCCCGCGCCGCAGCGCCTAGATTAGTCAGGTGGGCGACTTTTATCCGGGCAACCACCAACTGAAGCCGGGGCCGCAAGGCCCCGGTTGCTTAGCCGCTACCTCTGCCGCAGATACGATTCCTTGTAATCGAGATAATTCCTGGCGTAGCGCATGATCGTCTCCTGATCTTTTGCTTCCAGCTTGCGTTTGAACTTTCCCGGGGATCCCATCCACAGCGATCCGGGCTCGACAATGGTTTGCTCCGGAATCAGGGTTCCGGCCGCAACAATCGACCCTGTGCCGATGCGCGCCCCATTCAGAACGATCGAGCCCATACCGATCAGGCAGCGGTCTTGAATCGTGCAGCCATGCAGGATCACGGAGTGGCCGACCGTAACGTATTCGCCCAGGAAAACTCCATATTGCTCCTTCATGCCGTGCAGAACGCTGCCGTCCTGCACATTCGAATACGCGCCCACGCGAATGGAGTGGACATCTCCGCGCAACACGGCATTCATCCAGATACTGGCGTGCTCGCCGAGGACCACATCGCCGATGAGTTGCGCCGAGTCGTCCACATAGCAGGATTCAGGGACCGTGGGTGTTTTGCCTTTGTAGGAACGAATCATGTTCAGGCCATGCGGAAATTCAACATAGCACGGGCGTGACTTAGGAGGTAGGCATAACTGGGAACAGAGAACTAAGAACTCGAGACTGGGTTTCTGAAAATAAGCAGGAGCCAAGATTCTGATGACCGAGGGCGAATACTTGGCGCGGGAGCCCAGGTCAAAGGCGGCGGGTGAGGGGGCCCGCCCCACACTGAAAGTTGACTTCTTCTAATTTTCCGTGGGCACCGGTACTTTAGGCACTGCCGGGACCCGGGGCGGCTTGGGCGGCATCATCGGCGCTTCCGCTACGGTCGATCCCTTGCGTAGTTCGATCCCGCCGTGCTCGTTGTTGATCACCAGGTGCGGGCCGCCTCCGCCCACGGTGCCGCTGGCGGTTGCCTGGTCATCGCCGTTGTCGATTTTCAGGGCAGCAAAGTCGGATTCGATCTCTCCGCCGCGAGAGCGGGCGTCCACCTCGAAGCTTGCCTTGTCGGGAAGGTAAATCTGGACGTCGCTGTTGCGGTTGCTCAGTTGCATGTCGCCCAGCTTAATCATGTGGATTTCCACAGCGCCGTTTTCGTTTTCCAGCCGCACATCGCCATTGACTCCGGTCAGCCGAATGTCCTTCGAGCGGGTCAGCAGACGGAATGGACCCGTCAGATCGCTAGCCCGCATATCGCCGGAATCCATATCGAGGTCCCCGTTCAGCTTGGAAAACTCCATGTCCGTGCGGGCGGATTTAAAGCCGACCAGGCCGGCGATCTTTGCCAGTTTGATGGTGTCGAACTCGCCGTTAATGCGGGCCGCGCCCTTCACGTCAGCCAGGGAAATGTCATCCCCTCGTCCCTGAACCGACACATCACCTGAAATATTCGAAACCCGTGCCGAAGCACTGGACATGTTGAGTACCAGCTTGCCGTTGATATCAGAGGCGGCAACGTCGCCGTGCTGGCTGGCAATTTCAACGTCACCGTCGCGTCCGAGCACGCTGACATCACCGCGCCGGGAGGTAATTACGACCGGCGCTTTACGCGGTACGCTGACGTCAAGATCGGTGGTAACCGGGTGGTCGCCGGCGCCCTGCGTATTGGCGTTCAAGGTGATCACATTGCCGCTGACGCTGACTTGCGGTTTCGTGGAAGGATTGAATTTGTCGGCCTCTTGCTGGCTGTCCGCGTTGATCCGCTTGTGCCCGGCCACGTGAATCTGATTGTCCTCTGAAACCGTCAGGTTCACCGCGCCCCGATCGTTCACGATACGCAGGCTGCTGCCCGCGGGAAAGTCCTGCTGCAGTTGGTCGTCATAACTGTAGTTGTGTCCGAACAGGGTGAAATCATCGTCGCCCATCTGGATGTGGTTGCGTATCTCATCCCAGTTAAAGCGGGAGGCCTGGGTCGCCGACAACCCGAAAATTATCAGAAAAAATAGAAGCAGGACTCCCCCGGCGCCGATCCCCGCAGGGCGTGTGCCTTCTCTTTTGGCCTGCTCGTACTCGACCAGCTTGATCACGCCCCAGAGAATGATCAGGGCGGGCCAGTAGGTGCCGAACCAATGCAGCAGGGGCTGCGGATGCAGCACACGCATGGTGGTGAGCAGCAGCACTACTCCCAGCAGGATCATGACTACCGGACCGGCCACGGAACGTCGCTGCCTCGGCCGATTCTCAATTGGGGGCGGGGCTTGTACTGTGCTAGCCATTTTTCACCTCCTGAGACGGGGGCTGTACCTCACCGGATACAAATCCGGAAGGCGGGGCTCCACCTGATGGAGGCGGCCCCGCGAGTGGGTCCGGGCCGGCCGTACTCTGGAAAATCTTTACCAATCCAATGACCACCAGCAGCAGCGGCAGGGTGCGGCCAAACCTGATTACGCCCATGCTGTCGAGCAGAAACTGAAATCCCAAGGTCAACAGGATGGCTGGCCCCATTAAGCCGCGCCTGCAGCTGCGCACGCGATCAAATCCGGGCGGAACTTCGCCCACCAGGCCCAGGCGTCGCACCAACAGCCAGCCGCCGATGCCGATGAGGACAAGGGGCCAGATGCGGTGAGCGCTGAAATCCCAGATATCAAGGGTATGCAGCAGGAAAATGACGCCCAGGCCGATGAGAACCAGCGCTCCCACCGGAACTTTGCTCACGTCTACACGTTCGCCTGCGCTGAAAGTTGTTCCTAGCCCAAACGGATCGGGAGGCGGGACCCCCATTTGTATGGCTCGCGCAGTCCGCACGGAATCGAATATCTGATAGATGTAAAAGCCCGCGATGGCCAATCCGAAGACGGTGCCCATGGCGTCGCTGCCGCTGCTCGCGCCCAAAATCAGCAGGGTGAAGATCACCAGGTGCGCTAAGCCCTTGGCATATTGGCCGGTGTACACGGCACCTACTCCGAAGGGAAAGAAGCCCGCCAGAACGCCAGCCAGAGCGGGATTCGGGCCCGCGCCCGGCGCGGCCATGGGGCTTGTTACAACGAAGCCCGTGGCCGGCGGCGCCACGTTCGGCTGCACGCCCTCGAGGCGAGCGGCCAGGCAGCTCTCGCAATAGATCACTCCGTGCACCGAGCGGGTGCAGTTCGCACACAGCGGTTTTCCGCAGGTGCGGCAAAATGCGACTTTCTCAATATCGGGATGGTTGGCGCAGTTCATAGAAGCCTCCTGTAAGTGGTCATCCTCACTACAGGCGGATCATTCGGGAGGTAGGCCAGCACGGGCTGGTTCTCTCCCTGGCTGTAGTTGCGTTCCTGTCTTGGTTCGGGTTGTCCACTGGTATTGTTGTCTTTCTTTTCCTTGTTGATCTGCTCCTGTGGGGGCGGCGCAGGGGGAGCAGTCACCCGTTTGAATTCCCGCACCCGCGATTCGATTTCATAGACGAAGCGAATATTTTCGTAGTACTTCACTACCCGCCCGGTGGTCTCGTAGTAGGTGCGCTTGATGGCGCTGGGCCGCAGGTCCACGTGCCGCACATCGCTCATCTTCACGCCCGCCAGGCTCAGCGAGATGGATAAAGAGAAGAACGCCATTCCAAAGGACATGGCGAAGCGAGGCTGCCGGCTCACGGAAAGGACGGGAGCGAACACCGGCCGCAGCCTGGCTGTGACCGCATCCAGCCAAGAAGCCTTCGCTCCGGGCCGGACGGCCACGCGCGGGCTCTCGTATCCGGTGGTAGCCAGCAAGATGTTGTGTACCAGGTGAGGTGGAGCGTCAACTTCCGGCAGCGATTTCAGCCAGCGCCGCCCCGCATCGGCCTCCGCGAACAGCGGCCCGCATACCGCGCACACCCGGGCGTGGGCCTGAAAGCTTTCCAGCCGGGGCCCGGTCAGGGTGGCGTCGAGAGCTTCGATCAGCAGCACCTCGAATTCCGTGCATTGCATGCCGTTTTTGGTTTCGCCCGCCATCACATCACCTGCCTATAGGTACGTTGTAGCAGCCGCGCAAGTTCCGCTCGACCGCGATTAATCCTTGATTTCACCGTTCCCTCCGGAACCTTTAGTACCGTGGCAATGTCTTTGTAGTCCATGTCCTGCAGGTCGCGCAGGATGACCGCCTCGCGCAGTTCGGGCGACAGTTTCTGCAGGGCGTTGTGGATCAGCTCGCGGGTCTCGCGGTTCTGTACGCTGCTGTCGGCTGCCGGCGCCTTGTTCTCGATCTTCTCGCTCAGCGGCATGGCGTCATCGCGCTCCGACGGCGTCGTGTCCAGCGACTCGGTCATCCGGTCCTGCTTGCTCTTGCGGAAGTGGTCCACCAGCAGGTTGCGCGTGATGGTCGTGACCCAGGTCATGAACGCTCCCCGCTCGACATCGTACGAGCTAAGCGTGCGGAACATCTTGATGAAGACTTCCTGGGTGAGATCCTGGGCGTCATCGCCCGACCCGGCGAAGCGATAGCAGATGTTGTAGATCCGCCGGTTGTAGCGCTGCACGATCTCCTCCCAGGCGACCACGTCGCCGGCGATGCAGCGACGGACCAACATGGCAACGACCTGGGCGTCTTCCAACCCGCACTCCCCGGGAACTCCTGGTCTGTCGCCCGGCACACCCCGGGCTTTAACACCACAATCCAGATACGTTTTTGTGGCCCCAAAAGTTCTTGCGATCTACAAGGCAAGGCATTGTAGCAGGAGGCACAAATGCAAGACGAACAAAAGGCGAACAAACTCGGGAACCGAGAGCCCAAGGCCGGAAACTGGTTGGTTAGAAAGGCCGCCGAGAGCTAAATGCTCCGACCCTTCCAGGCAAGGAGCCGCCGTAGCCCCAGGGAGAGGCCGGTAAGCACCCGTAAAGAGGCCCAATGGAAACAATGGCCGCCAGGGACTGTCCCAGCATCCCTCCCGCCTCGCCGGTGTGGGAGAAACGGGCCTAGGCCCCGAGTTGGCGTCCGCGGTTGTAGCTGGAAAGGGTCATCAGGATTTCCGAACTCAAACTTCAGCCCAGCGTCGCAGCAGGTTGTGGTAAACGCCGGTGAGTTGTACCGCGGCGGCATCGTCGGGCTTGGAAGGACTGATTCGCTGGATGGCGGTGTCGAGATCGAACAACAGCGTGCGCTGACCGTCATCGCGCACCATGCTCTGGATCCAGAAGAAGGACGACAGCCGCGACCCGCGCGTGACCGGTGTCACGTGATGCAGGCTGGTGGAGGGATAGAGAATCATGTGTCCGGCAGGGAGCTTTACCTGGTGCACGCCGTAAGTGTCCTCGACGATCAGTTCGCCCCCGTCATATTCGTCAGGCTGCGAGAAAAACAGAGTGGCCGAAAGATCGGTGCGAATTCTGTGCCCGGTCGCGCTCACCTGCCGGATGGCATTGTCCACGTGCGTGCCGAATGACTGCCCACCCTGGTAGCGGTTGAAAAGTGGAGGAAACACGCGCGCCGGCAAGGCGGCCGAAACAAACAGGGGGTTCTGCCCCAGAGCGGTGAGAATGGTCTCTCCCAACCGGCGAGCGGCAGGATGGTTCTCCGGCAGCTGCATGTTGTCCTTGGCTCGGGCCGATTGATGGCCGGCTGTCACCCAGCCATCCACCCATTCCGCCTGTTCCAGGATCTGCCGCGCCTCGGCGACCTGCTCGGAAGTCAGCACTTCAGGGATTGGTAGTAGCAATGGTTAATCTTCCCTTCACGCTCAGAATCTGAAAGTGATGCCCAGCAGCGCTGAGCGCGCCGCCCCAGGCACGATGTGCGCAGGGTGGATCTGGTCGTAGTAGTACTTATCTGCCAGGTTGTACACGTTGGCCCGAAGCTCGACGTGCTCGCTCAGGGGATACTTCGCCATGGCGTTAAACACCCAGTATCCGGGCACCTTTCTTACCAGCCCGGTGACCGGATCCAGTGGCGTGGTCGAACTGGCGGTGCGGCTGTCCACAAAATCCGCTCCCCCGCCAACGCTCAGGTGCCAGGGAAGGTCGAAGGCGCTCCAGGTGCTGAACGTGTTGCGGGGAACGTTGGCCAGTTGCGCGCCCACCGATTGCGGGAAAACCTGTGACCCGGTGACCTTACTGTCCAGGTAAGCATAGCTGGCCAGAAGTTCCCAGCGGCTGGTGATGTATCCGTTGGCTTGTACCTGGACTCCGCTCACCCGTTGGCTGCCGGACAAGAGAACGGTGGTGGCATCGACCGTTTCGCGGGCGTTGGTCTTGTCGGTGCGGAACGCCGCAGCCCGCAACGACAGCTTGCTCCGGAACAGGTCCCACTTGGTGCCTACTTCAAAAGTCCGGTTCTGCTCGGGCGGCGCGTTCTGCGTGGCCACGCTGAGCGCCAGCGTCTCAGCCGAAGGATTGAACGACGTGCCGTAGTCAAAGTAAATGCTTCCGCCGGCCACCGGTTTGAAGACCAGAGCACCGCGCCAGCTGGGCATGACGTCCACCCGTTTGAATGGTGAATCGGGGGTTACCGGCAAGGACTGGTTGGCCGTAGCATCGAACCGGTCCACGCGGACCCCGGCGGTGAGGTCGAGCCTGGGCAGCAGGTTGACGGTATCGAGTGCGTAGGCGCCCGCGCTGATGGCAGTGACATGCGTGTCCGTGATGCCGGTGCCCGGAACGATGCCAGCAAAGGGCTGGCTGGTGTCAGGATGCAACAGTTTGGTGGTTGGCACGGTGGTGAGATCGAAGCGCTGGCGATACGGCGACGAAGTTTCGCGCCCGCCCTCTGCCCCTGCAACCACGGTGTGACGCAGAGGCCCGGTGTTGAACTTCATGATCACATCGGCTTGGTCCTGCAGGAAGGTTTCCGTGCTATCGACGGTAATCTGGTTGCGAAGAACGCCGATCTGACCGAGCGGCGTAGTCAACGGGTCCGGATCTAGAGTGGTTGGGTCAATCTGAGGCTCCGTGATGCGAACATCGCGATGGTAATGCGCGTAACGGGCCTGGTTGCGGAAGGTGATGTGGCTGCTCACATCGTGCTCGAACTTGACCGTCCCCATGTCCACGTTGGTCTTCAGGTAGTTGCCATGCTGAAAGCCGTAGTAGCTGCGGCGCTCGACCGGAGCGGGGCCGTTAAACAGCCAGGGGATGCCATAGTCGGGCGTATCGTCGGAGCCTTCATGCAGATAGCGGAGCGTGAATCGGGTCGGCGTACCCAGTCCGAAGGCCAGGGAGGGAGCGATGCCATAGCGCCGGCTCTCCGCAATATCTCTTCCCGCGAACTTCGAGTCGTGCCCCATAAGGTTCACCCGGAATGCGGTGCCGCTTCCCAATGAGGGCAGAGGCCGATCCAGATCGGCGGTGATGCGCTTAGTCTGGTCCGTGCCCAGTTCCATAGTCCCGGCGAATAGCGCCGCCGTCTGCGGGACTTTGCTCTCCTGATTGACCACCCCGCCCGTCGAACCGCGCCCGAATGTCACCGATGACGGACCCTGCAGGAGCGCGACTTCCTGCAGGTCAAAGGGATCGCGATAGTAGCTGCCAAAGTCGCGCATGCCGTCGAGGAAAATATCGTTGCGTGCGGTAAAGCCGCGAACTGTCAGGTTGTCACCCTGCGCCCCGCCTTCTCCGGCGGCGATGCTAATGCCGGCCACGTTGCGTAGCGTGTCGCGCAGCGTGGCCGCACCCTGGTCCTCGATCACGTGCCGGGGTACGATGTCGATGGATTGCGGCGTGTCGAGCAGCGGCTGAGTGAATTTCGGTAGCGAGACCTGCACGCTCGTGTCGGTAACGTTGACCGTGGTTGCCATGCCCTGGACTTCCAGAATCACCGCGTCCGCGCCAGTCAGGTGATAGCCGATGCCAGTGCCGGCAAGGAGTTTTTGCAGCGCCCCTTGTGGCGTGTACAAACCAGCCACTCCAGGCGACCAGATGCTGCGCATTGACTCTTGCGGCACGGTCACACTGAACGGCGCGGTTTTCTGAAAGGCCGCGAGCACGAAGTCAAGGGTCCCAGGAGGGATGTCGTAACGTCGGACGGTCAAACCCTGGGTCTGGCCGGAAGCGTTCACTGCGGGTGCCGGCCGGTCCTGTTGGGCATAGACCTTAAACACGGCATCGCCGCTGAAGGTGGCGTAGGCAGCCACAGTCCCTAACGTCATCCAATACCAGGCGCCGCGGCGGGGGCCCCCTGTCTTCTTCTTCGTCTTCTTGATCCTGATTCGGGTTTGGCTCATCTCTCCCCCAAGCCTCTGTTGTGACACGGTTTAGTACGGCCGGGCGTTGCAGGGCCGCATACCTAGATGCAACCAGTTGCAACGATGGGTTATACGAATACAGATGCAACTGATTTGCATCTGTATTACTTTAGTCTCAATCCTGCCTTGTGCCCATTCACCATGTCAAGATAGGCCCGCATATTTTGTTGCAATCGGTGTGCAACTAGATGACACACGCCTGTCCGCAAGTCGATAGCGAGGCACAAAACACGTAGGGGCGGACGCCCTCGTCCGCCCAGCCGAGCGCAGCTCGGCAAGGGTTGAGCGCTATCCCATGACCGGAATCAAGAGGCGGGGAGCCAGAAGCGAGGAGCGAAGATCCAAAATCTCCAAAATCTAAAATCCACACCAAGACGAGTTGCGCTCGTCCGCCGGACGAGGGCGTCCCGGCCTACGTGGCTACTCGCTGGTGAAGTAATCCACCGTCACGGGATTTTCGAACAGGGAATAGTCGCGGGTCACGACCGTGATGCCGCTCTCCGTGACGAAGTAGCGTTGGCGATCGGCCTCGCTGTCATATCCAATGGTGGTGCCTTCCGGTATGTGCACGTCGCGATCGATGATGGCTTTTCGGATGCGGCAATGCCGGCCCACGTTCACGTGGGAAAAAAGAATGCTGCTTTCGACTTCGCTATAGGAATTCACGCGCACGTCGGGGGAAACCACGCTGCCCTTTACGATACTGCCGGAAACGATGCAGCCGGCGGAAACAATGGAATCGACCGCCATGCCAGTGCGGCCTGTCTCGGCGAAGACAAACTTGGCTGGCGGATATTGGCGCTGGTGGGTGCGGATCGGCCAGTCCGAATCGTACAGGTTGAACACGGGCGACACCGCCACGATGTCCATATTGGCTTCATAATAGGCCTCGAGCGTTCCCACATCGCGCCAGTAGAGGGCCTCTTTTTTGTTCTCATCGACAAAGTCGTAGGTGTAAACCCGGTAATCGTCCGCCATTTTGGGCAAAATATCTTTGCCGAAGTCGTGGCTGGAAGCCGGGTCTTCCGCATCTTTCAGGAGCACGGGGATGAGCACATCGGTATTGAACAGATAAATCCCCATTGAGGCGTAAACCTTGTCGGGATTGGACGGCGAGCGCAGCTTGGTGACTTTCGGTTTCTCCTCGAAGCCCAGGACACGGTGGTCGCGGTCCACATCCACCACTCCGAAGCGGGCCACCTCGCCGGGGTCGATCTGGATGGTGGCGAGGGTCACGTCCGCGCCACTCTCGTTGTGCCGCTCCAGCATCAAGCCGTAATTCATCTTGTAGATGTGGTCCCCGGAGAGGATAAGCACATGCCTGGGCTGCTCCGAGCCGATCGAATAGATGTTCTGATATACCGCGTCGGCGGTGCCCTGGTACCACTGATCGCTTACCCGCTTCATCGGGGGCAGCACTTCGATGAACTCGCCCATCTCGCTGCCCATGATGTTCCAGCCTTCGCGGACATGCCGGTTCAGCGAGAGTGCTTTGTACTGGGTGAGGATATAAACCCGGCGCAGGTCGGAGTTAACACAGTTGGAAAGCGTGACGTCAATGATGCGATAGATTCCGCCGAAAGTGACGGCAGGTTTGGCGCGGTCGCGAGTGAGGGGATAGAGCCGCTCGCCCGCCCCTCCAGCCAATAAGACTCCCAGTGTGTCTTTCATAGGGCTTTTCGATGCAGCTTAAGGGCCCAGGGAAGATCCACAGTCCCGAATTTCGGAGGCCGCGGAACGCGACAGTGTACCAGATACAGTCGCCTGCTTGCCCTCATCGTGTGGCTTCAGGGACAATCCACCGGTCGGCCGTCTGCGTACTATTTCAGGGGGCAGGAGCGGCATGAATGCGCAATCCCATCGCGTCTTTGTCACCGGCGGAACCGGATACGTCGGCCGTCCGCTGATCACCCATCTGCTGCAGCGCGGCCATGAAGTCACGGCGGTGGTCCGGCCGGGATCGGAGAAGAAGCTTCCGGCGGGTTGCCAGGCCATTCTCGGCGACGCTTTGGACGGCAAATCCTACGCCTCAAAGATCGCGCCCGCCGACACCTTCGTGCAACTGGTTGGCGTCCCCCATCCGAGTCCGTCGAAAGCTGCAGAGTTTCGCAGGGTTGATCTGGCCTCGGGCGGGAGCGCGGTCGATGCAGCCAGAGAGGCCGGTGTGCAGCATTTCGTTTACGTCAGCGTGGCCAACCCGGCGCCGGTGATGAAGGCCTACATTGAAGTCCGGTCGCAGGTTGAGGACTTGATCCGACAAAGCGGAATGAACGCCAGGATTGTGCGTCCCTGGTACGTCCTTGGTCCGGGACACCGATGGCCGTACCTCCTCCTGCCCATGTACAAGTTGATGGAATTGTTACCGTCTACCCGCGAAGGCGCCACACGCCTGGGACTGGTTACCCTGGGACAGATGGTCGTGGCACTGGTGCACGCGGTGGAGACTCCGGCTCCAGGAGTTCGCATCGTGGAAGTCCCGGAAATTCGTGCCAGCGCGATAACTCCCGTGTATTCATGAGCGCAGAAACAATCTCCTGTCATCCTGTCTCTAACGACGCTGCAGCCTGTCAAGGGGTTTCGTGGCACCCAGATCCGGGGAAATCCGGTCTTCGAGCAGCAACTGCAGCAGATGCTCCGCGTCCCGCCGGTCCGTCTTCTGCCGCCCTACCACGCTGGCCCG
>Ga0335085_10000616_pt1 | contig 95524 bp, 84 predicted proteins | sample Lox_Sample_45_FD_206712 | JGI IMG/M metagenome (GOLD analysis project Ga0335085, IMG submission 206712) | Soil microbial communities from Loxahatchee National Wildlife Refuge, Florida, United States - Lox_Sample_4.5 | ecosystem: Environmental > Terrestrial > Soil > Wetlands | place: USA...
GTGGAGTCGGAAATCGCACTCCCCACGAGGCCTTCTTGAGTTTCGCAGTCGACCTAAAAACCGAGACCCTGAACGTCTAATTTAGCGGGGTGCCCTACAAAACCCTCCATTCGTGCACACTTCGTGTACTGTCACTGAAAGCCAGCATCCGTGAATTACGCTACTCGAACATTCCCAGCAAGATGGCCGATCTGCAGATTCAACCTCAAAGGCGAGCGAAAGAGCCACAGGGGGAGAAGAGGAAAAAGAGAAGGAGCACTAGCGCGAAGCCGAATAGCACGCCGGAGAAAGAGTGGGTTTTTCATTGACTCAGCGATGACGACTTTAGGTATCTTCGTGGCTGTTCCAATGATCCGCTACCCTTACCGCTTCTGAAGCACCGGGCCACCGTGGCATTGTCGCAATGATGAAACATAGCGGTCCGTCGCCGGTGTTGCGAAATTGAAAGTGGCACCCGAGCGGAATCGTAAGGCAGTCGCCACCTTGAACCCTCGCTGTGCTCTCTTCCGATCCCATTTGTCTCCACACTTCACCAGCACCTTCCATGAAGTACCATATCTCTTCAACCGTTTTGTGACGGACAGCCAGACTTGTCCTTGTGCTCGGAAGAGTGCAATGCGCAAGTCCACCGCCCAGAACATTCGGGAGCAGCCGGATCTCGGAACCGTCCGGTGCCAGGTAATCCGCCTTTGATGGTAGCTTGACCGTTTGAAATGTCTTGCTGGTGTTTGTCACGGAGCCTCCTTGTTGACATTGCCGAAGGTACCCGCGCCGGCGCAAGGCGTGTACGCTTCGCTCGAACTCATGCGAAAACGTGGAAGCAACGCGGTGAATCCGGGCAGCCATACTAATGGAATCCCACGCGCTTAAGATTACAAATGCTCTACGTGGCAACCCAAGAGCAGGGATCCCTAAGTCATGCGAATCACAATGGACCCATCCTCAGCACCGGAGAGCAATTTGTCTCCAGAAGGAGAAAAGGCAACGTCATTGACTCTTCCTTTATGGACAGAATCCGACAAGAGTTCATCTCCTGACTCGACGCTGAAAAGGCTCACAAAAGAGCGCAGATAACCGACTGCCAAACGAGGCTTGGCAGGATCAAAGCGAATACTCCATACCGACGACATCACTTCGTTGAAAATGTCGGGCAAGTGCCGCTCCCCGGTCTTCAAATCCCAAACGAATAGTCCCCGCCCATAGAAGTCGATTGCTGCAACATAGTTTTGAATTGGACTGAATTCAATTTGACGAACTCCTTTGAATGGTCCATCGAGGGCCCTGGCTTCTTTCTCGGCCTCAAGATCGACGATAGTGACTACATTGCTTCGATGCCCACCTATTGCCGCCAATCTTCCGTCCGGCGACATCGCTGCACTTGGAGTTATGACGCTGTCCCCTCTCAGATCGGAGCCAAAATTATACGGATTTATCCGTTTCTTCAATCCGAAAGCGCGTGTATCGAATAGACAAAGCTCTTGTCCGCCGACCATCAGCACTTTTCCATCGGAAGAAAATGACATAGAAGACTGCATAAACGGTCTGGCATCTTTTTTCAGCAAGACGGAAGTCTCGTCAATGGAGTTACGAGCTATCGCTTCGAAACTGCTGGCCCGCTGGATAACATAAGCCAATGTGGAGCTAGACGGAGAAGCAATTACCTTTGACACTGTGCCGAAATAGTTGATCGTTCGTTCGACAACCTTCCGCGGCGTTCCGTCTTCAATAGAGACGGCTGAAAGAGTGGGAGAGTTTTTGTCGTCATTTTGCTGTCCGACCAGAACGTCGTTTGACGAAGCACTAACCGCAATCGAATAGATAGCTCGATCTCCTGGCGCCGAAAATGTGGTCAAACCGCGATCTCTTCCCGCTTTCATGGAATCCTTCTTCATTTATTTAAGGGCCTTTTCGTTTTCATCTCTAAATGATTGGCCCAGAATCTTTAGAGATCGAGTCGGGCTTTCATTATAATTGCTCGAAAATGCCGGTCCGACAAAGGGTCGATCCTTATAGTGCGCTCCTTCGGCCTGTTTGCTTTTGTTGTAACTTTCCAAGGTGAGCTGAAGATTTTCCTCTTGACCGGCGAGGTCTTGACGCGGCTCGTCAGCGCAATTGTACCCCTGGTCGATCCAGTGTTTTGCAAGTGGGTGTATATGGTCTACGTTATACGTTTGCGCATTTACCTTAGCTACGGTGTATTTGTCGCGATCTTCGTTCTCCGGGACCTGCCCGTTTTTCACGAGGGTTTTCCACAATCTCTGCTTTTGGACTTCTGTGGTATCGTCTGAGCGAATCTGCCTTACGGTCTCCCGAATCGTTTCCAGGTCCCGATCTTTAACCCTTGATTTCGCTGATCCGAATCCACTCCCATTTTCATAAAGATGCCTACGCACGTCAAAATCAGGCGGTAGGAAACGCTTATCTGGAATTTGTGTATCGCGACGAGCCCCCTTATGCGATTGGCGTTCACTCGCGCTGAATTCGTAGTCCCACGTTTCCTCGCCTTCACGAACTTCCAAGGTCTTAAAGATTGGATGGGCACTTTTTACGGTGGCCGCAACTTGTTTTGCACCTTCTTCTGTAATCTTTCCGTCTTTTTCATGCTTCTCGTCCTCCTCGTCCAGAGCGGTAAGGCCGGCGGTGACCTTGGCGTCGTGTTCTGGATCGTCGGTCTTTGCGACAGGCTCTTCTTTCCCAAAGCCGAGGAGGCCTCCCACTGCCTTTATCAGATCAACGGCTTTGGTAATGACCCAGTCGATGGCTTCGTTGATAGGCTTGCGAATCGCTTCGATGATCTCTTTGATCTTTTCGCTGATACCACCAACGCCAAGCAATGCGGCAAGGAAGCCGATGATGACCGGAATGGTGCGCGCCAGCGAGGTTTCTACAAATTTCGCTGCCGCACCGATCGCGCCCTTGGCGATTGAGGAGATTGAATCGATGATGGCGTTCACCAGGTCGAGAATCTGTTTTCCGTGCTGAACGAAAAACATCACGATGTCATAGATCGCCTTACACGCCTTGAAGAAGGCCGAGGCCGGATTCAAAAGACCGATGATCCAGGTGATTCCAGCCATGACGATCTTTTCCATCACGAAGGCCTTGATCTTCTCGATCACCATGGCCTTCAGATCGCCAATCTTCTCCTTGATGTATTCCCAGAGTCCCGCCGGCCCCTTGGTGATGAGAATCTTGAAGATTTCGGCGGCGGTCTCGAGCGCTTTCACGACCTTCTCGCCAAGAATCTTCACGGCGCGTGCCCGGATGTTCGAATACGTCAGGCCGAGGATTTGCTGCACTAGGCTGAGGATTCCCTGAAGGTCGAAATTCTTGGGCAGTTGAATCCCGGTTTCTGCCACCGCCCCGAACAGCCACTCCATGAAACCGGCCTTAAGGTGCTCAACAATGTGGTCGGAGAAATTCGAGAAGCCGAGTTTACCCGCATCCACCAAATGCCCCAGGAAAGCGATCGGATGCGCGATAATCGTTCCGATGGCCTCGGCCGCCCGCGCCAGCACATTCAGCAACATGTCCTTGAACGCCAGGATTTTCTTGATCAGGCCGACGGTGGCATCATAGATTCGCTGCCAGAGGGACTTGTTTTCTTCCCGCAGCTTCTCTTCCATCGCGGACATGCGCTCGTAGGACGCCTTGTATTGTTCCGTCAGCTTGTTCACCAGTGCGTCTCGGCGCTGATCGATCTCGCCGGTCATCTGTTCGAAGTCGCCGGCGACAGCCTTCAGCGCGGTTTCGCCGAATCCGCGCACGTTTGCATCGAGGCCCTTAACGTAGGTTTCGACCTGCGAGCGCCCCTCGGCCACTCGGCGCTTCGCCGCTTCGAGCTTTGCGTCCACGCAATCGGCCACCCTGTCGATCGCTTCATCTACCTTGGCTAGATACTTCTCGCGCGCCTTTACCAACGAACGTTCGATCAGTTCTTCCCAATCACTGCCCCACGTTGTAAGCCAAGTTCCAATGCCTCCCTTCTCCTCCTCGAAGGTGTCCTCATAGGCCTTCTCCGCATCGGCCAAACCCTTCTCAAAAATGTCGCCTGCCTCCTTCTCCATCGTTCCGAGAATCTCTTCAACCTTCTGGCGCGTCTCGTTTTTGATTGCATTGATCCAGTCCGTGATCGCCTGGTGCTCCGCCGCATCCTTTTCCTTCGTGGCATGCTGCTTTTCCACCACACTGCCGATCTTTGCCTTGCGGGCCTCGTGTATGCCCGCCAGTCCTTGCGAGATTTCCGCGTGGGCCGACTTCTCCACGTGCTCGCGAATTCCTGCTTCGTTCTTGCGGTAGCCCTGCTCGGCGGCCGCTTCATGCTTGTCCGCCTCAGTCCGGGCGGAGAGGTTTTGCTTGAACTCCGGTTCATTACCCTCCTCAAGCTGTTCTTTCGTGACCCCGGCGTCTGCCATGGCTTTGTCGGTCGGTGCCCGATCCGAGGAGTAGTCGAGCTGTTCTGCCGGCAAGGGTGGAGGTACGGCGGGATCGGCGGCAACGGGGGCGGGAGCCCCACCGACCGGCTCGGGCTGCAAACTCGCCTCGTTCGGTTTGGGCTGCGACGATGGCGGCACATCCGTGGTCGTGGCGGATTTGAGTTGCCCGGCGGCGGCTTCGTTCTGTGCGGAGAGCTCCCCCTTCACAGTGCTGCTGGCCTTGGCCGCTCCCGTCTTCATCAGCTCGTCGGCTTGTGCCTCCGTCTTGGGCTGAGGCGTAGCGTCCTTGATGGCTTTCTTGAGTTTCGCCTTGAAGTCGTCGCGCTTGATCTGTCCCGTCTTGGCTGCGTCCAGGTTCGCCACAGTTTGCACGGCTGCCGCGCGCGTCTGTTCTACGCCCGGGCGAATGGCTGCGGCTTGGGCTGAGGCTACGGGAACTCCGGGCGCGGAATGATTCCGCGCCGTCGCGGCTCGGTGGTGAAGCACGGTGACCAGGGGCGCCATGGCATGCCGCGCTGATGGCGCTGGTTGCTTCTTGTGAACCATTTCTGCGTGCGCCCCGGCAGGCGCCGCTGCGACTGGCTTTGCCTCCGAAGTAGCAGCCTTCGGTGAGTCAGCGGCCTTCGCAGCGGCCTGCCGATGAACGGGAGTGACAGAGGCACTCGCTGCATGAGGCGATACAGGGACCTTTTGTTTCTCGCCGTGGGGCGCGGCTCCGGACTTTACTGGCCCTGATGGACTTGCCTCTTCGGCAGGCTGGTGAGATACATCGGATTTGGCGGGCTGGCTGGAAGCGGTAGCCGCGTGACCCGCATCTCTGTGCGTGCCGGTGGGTGAGTCCGGAGGAGTCTTCTCGTGAGATGGGGTGGCGACGGTGGATGCGGTCTCCGGTGTGACTGGCACTATCCTCGAGGAGGGCATCGACTGATTTGGTGACGGTACTTCAGGCCCTTGATGGAGTGCCTCTGAGACTGGCGGCGTAATTCGGGAAACAAAATCCGCAGTACCCTGGTTTCCCAGCTGCCGTTGCAGCAGTTGCACGGGGGTCGCGCGGGCCGCTGTCGAACGTGCAGACGCAGGCGCGGCGGAAGTCCGTTCCTGCGGCGTCGGCCGCCGGGACGCAATGCGCGACGTCCCCATCTAAACCTTTCAGGATTCCTCGTCGATATCCGCAGAAGCCCGCTCGGATCGCAGACGCTCCTCTTCGGCAGCAGCGAGAAGGTCCACTACTTCGCGTCTCCTCTCCCCTCCCCGATCCCGTCCATAGCCACGCTTTTTCTCTGTGAACGACAAAGATCCGCAATCCACATAGCCGTTCAGCAGTGGGCGGATACGCCGGACCATGGTGGTATCCGGGGTTGGGGCTTCTTCCTTCACCGCTATTCTTGCGAGGATGACGCATTCGCAATTGCACCCGCATTCGCAATCGCCTTTGAAATGCGATCGAAAGCAGGGACAAATGGTATCCGCAGAGGTCGAGTCGGTCCGCGAAGGAGATGTTCCGGTTTCCCCGGCCGGTTGCGGGGCATCTTCGCAACATTCCTCATTCGGCGGCGGGGCCGGAATGTCGTAATCGGTCGGACAGTGGCAGGCACACTTGGGAAGTGATTCGTAGAGTCGTATTTCATATCCGGCTCGCACCCGAGTCGGCTTTGGCTGCGCACTGTCATCCTGGGAACAAGTCACATCCTTTGGGCGGCAGCACTTCTGGATATAGCAAATCACCACCCACAGGGCTGGCGGCAGTTCCTGGCACTCCGAACCGTACTGCATGGTGGCGTCCGCCGGCAGTTCAATGGGATTTCCCTGGCAGTCGAGAGCCAAGCCTTTGGTCACGGTGATCGACCACTTTGTTTTCCCGCAGGCCCATTGCGCCGAGACCTGCAGGCCACAGATCACGCCGCAGCCAAACAAAGACCGGAAGAGAAGACGCGTGAGGTCTTGGGTATAAGTCACACCCGCATTCAAGTCGTCATCGTCCAGGAGTTGCCCGGTGTTATAGTAAGGACGCTGCAACGTGGACAGCCCGCAAGTGGTGGGTATTTTTTTGTCTTGATTGTTCATGGCAGTATTCCTTTTGATCACTCGGAATTCTTTTCCTCAGCGTAATAAACAGGCCGCGGTTCGGGAGCTCTGGCGACCTTAAATACGGAAATCAGCGCCCCGCCCGGAGTGCCATTGCCACCGGGGTGACGAGGTTCGCCTTCGATTTCCCGAAGAGCGAAGCCGCGTGCGTGCGCGTCCACCGGCTGGCAGTGACAATCGAGAATGAAATCTCCGTTGACTTCGATCCGCACCAGCGCGCCTTCCTTGCGGATTTTGCTGCCGTGACATTCAACGTCCTCAAACCATTCCGGGCGCACGCACAAGATCGCGGTTCGTGTGGTGCCGTCCGGGTCTTCATGGTGATGTGGCGTCAAGACATGCACGATTTCCACCAAACGCGTGTGCAATTCGCCCTTGCCGATCGCGAATTGCAGGGTGAAGCAATCCGGCGTGACCGTCCGCGCCAGCACCGGGCCGGTAAAGTGCACGCAGAGGCCAGTTACCAGAACCTCGCCTTCCACTCTCACTTTGAGCATGTGGATAAACTCTTCCCAAGGAACTGGCGTTGTCTGGCGATGCCAATGGCCCCAACTGAGGCACTCGATGCACGTGAGGTCGCAGCCGCGAATCAGGTTGTAAAGGAGGTCGTTGTTCTTTACGATCCGCCGCGGGTCACAGTCATCGCAGATGACGCCCAGAGGCGGTTTGCAATTCTCCGCTCGACAAGAGATGTGAATGCAAGCCAGATCGACCCCATCGTCCACCCAGACTTCGTACCCGTGCCAGCCACAAGGTTTTTCCGAGCAGCCCGGGGCTTCGGTTCTGGCGACCCACTCACACAGGCAAGCATTGCGCGCCCGCTTCCCGCACAGACAGCGATGCCTGTGACATTTGCAGCCCTCTGGGCAATCCTTCTCGCCACACGGGCACTTTTCGTCCCTGCACAATTTGCGCAAAGAGAAAAGCGCGGTCTCGCATACATAGTTTTTGACGACCTGCGTGCCGCAGCAGTCGTCCGGCAATGGCGTATCACCCAAGAGACATTCCGCGTAGTGAATCGCGAGTACGTATTCTCCGGGTTCTAGCCGATCGACGGACTGCAGTTCGCAATTTGGGCCGATGACGAATGTATTGTCCGACCCGATCAGCGATTCCTCGGTTAACAGGATTTCTCGGCCATGAGGATCGATGGCTAGTCCCGGAGAGACACAGAACGGACGTGGTTCCGGAAAAGGAATCCGCTCCTCGTGACCGCCTTTCACCGCGAATCCACGAACGACGCCCCATCCGGAGATAGAGCGGGTGAGCATACGACGGCGCTCGATGCTGTAGCGCTGCTCCATTTCGAACTCAGGCGCTTTCATCATCTTGCCCTTGAAGAAGCGGTTTCGTTGCCCGCACGCGCAGGCCATGCACCGGCAGCCGGGCTCGTGTAGCGTAGGAGTTTCTTTATTCACGGTCGTGTCTCCTTGCTCCGCATTACTGCAAGCGGCCCATATCAAAACCCGCTTCGCCAATCCGGCCCCGGTCGCGGCCGCCGATGCGGGAATGTCCAATCGCGCTGTCTTCTCCGAGCGTTCCCGGATGGAAGTCGTCCAGCAAGAAGCCCTGATCACCAATGACGTCAGGGCTGGCCGTTTCCGTCGCAATCCAACGAATGGCCAGCGTCATTCCAGCGGGCACGTATTGCAGCAGGACGCGCCGCAACAGATCCTCGAACAATGAGCGCAGCTTTTGCGGGGCGGTGATCCGGATTCGTAATGTTGGAATGACGGAAGCGAGTGCGTTCCCATCGCCGCAAAGGCGAGCCCGGCCAAGAACCGCTTTTTCACCAAGAGTGGGAGTTCGCAACGACGCGCCCGCCAAGAGCGCCGGCAAGACTCCGCTCGATTGGCCGCATCCCAGACGGATCGGCGCATGATCCACTGTGAGGTCGACCATCTCGATCTTGACTTGATTGCCCAGGACGCACTGACAAAGAAACAACAAGCCCGTCCGCGTCCCACGCCGCTCGAGCAGTTCGCCCACACCCTGAAGGATGCGGCGCTTTGCATCCACAGGCAGTGCATCGTCCCAAGGCAGTGCGAGCCAACGACCCAGATAGTCCAGCCATTCGATGGGCGTGACGACTGCATTCAGATAGGAGGCGGCGCTGCGGATGCGCTCGTCGAACTGCTGCGTCGTGGATTCAAGAACTCCAACCAGCGTTCGCATCGTGCCGGAAGGGTCATTTTTGTCCCGAAAGATGCCCGGCAGCGAATCGCCGATCGAAGTATTGGGGTAGAGGACCCGCAATTTCCGCAGCCGCGACGGCGGCGCCCCCGGAGGCGTGATCACCGAAATGCGGAGAATAGCCCACTGATTCTCCGGTTCGAGCAACGGCAAGGCAATGGGCACGCCGGCCTCACCGGGACCCGGTAGGGAGAGGGCAGCGGGGCCTTCTGAATCGCCGCTGAAGGCTGTCCAGATCTGGCTCAGCTTCTGCGTCCAAGAGAGTGAAGGATCGTTAGCGATGGCGCTAGCCTGCTCAACGATCGTTGAGTCATTTGTGGTGGCGATTTGCACTTCCAATGCGGCACCCTTATCCAGGTCCGCAGAGACTTCCGCGCGCAACCAGCCGCGTTGGCTGGGCTCCGCGGGAGAGTAGAGAACCGGGGTGAGCAGCGAGCTGTCCGATTCACGAGCCCCCGCCGCGTTGCTCGTATCGAGGCGCCACAACCCGGCATCGGTGTCGAACCAAACGTTTTGCTGATAGACGGCGATGCGGATCGAATCGAGCGAATACGGAGGCTTCGCGCCCTCTGGCTGGTCGAAGAGTCCCGTGAGAGGACCATCCGCCACATCTCCGGTCGCATCCAACAGAAACAATAAGGGGGTTTTGATCTCGGAGGTGCCCTGCATGCCCCAAAGCGCAATGCGGTCGCGCACGTCCGAGGTGAACTGCGTGACCCTCCACGCCGGAGCAAGTTGGCCGAAATCGACCGTGCGCAGCGTTCCTCCCGTCGCCGCGTCCACCACCGCGAGGCGAGTCCCCTGTTTGCTAAGCAACGCGAGCGAGTGGCCTCGATTGACGCTGACCATCTGCGTGGAGGTTTCACCTTCATAGGGAACGCGATAGCGCTCCCGCGCACGGCCGACACAGTCGTAGCGAAGAAGGAAGAGGGTCTCCCGTCCACAGAGGATCCAGATTCCCTCGCTACCATCGCTCGCGACGTCTCGCACCGGTTCCCCGGCATCGACTTCCAGATCGAGTTGCAGACTCTCGCGGTCGGAACGCTGCACCGTTGTTCCGCCAGGTGGAAACGACCAGGCCCATTCGCGATCGACGACCAAGCGGGGGCTCCGCGCGATGGGACCCGAAGGATCTGCCAGCAGGAAAGGCTGCCCGTATGGATCAACCGTGAATGAGTGGCCCAGCGTTCCGCGCGGCGTGCCCTCGACACGATAGGCATACGTCCCCAAGCGTGCGGCCGCCAACAGGGAGCCGTCGGATTGCACGGTAAGACGATGCAACACGCATTGCGACCACTGATTACGGGTCTGGAAGCAATACGCGTGGCTGGCCACATCCTTCATCAGGCGCCCCCTGCCGCAGGGCGCACCACGGTGATGTCCCCTTCGGATATTTGCAAGCTCGGTAACTGTCTTGGGCTAAGTTTCACGACGGTCTGGGACTGAGGATTGCCTGTCACGCGAAGATCGACCTTCTGCACTAGCGCTACACCTTCGACCATGCGCAACCAACCCTGCGCCGACTTTACGCTCACCGGCCGGCCCAGCGGCCACTGATCAAGACCGTTTGCCGTGACTGTGGCCAGCTGCGAGCGCAACTCCGCAACCGCGTTCGTGCGTACGCTGTTGGGATCGGTATTTCGAGTGGATGTTAGGCTCGCGGTAATTTGGATCTGGACGTAGGAAGGCCCAATAACCTTCAGCCGCTGGCCCACCGGCAACTGCGGCACAATCCGCGCCCGCACCGCTTTCAGAAACTCCGGAGACTCCTCAAGGATTGGCGCGGTTGGGTCATCTTGTGGGCCGGTCACGACGAGAACGCGATCGCCTATCGGCTGGCTAGGGTCATACGGCAATTCGACGGCGCGCGTGACGCCGAGGTCAGTGAAGGACTTCGCAGCCCCTTCCACGTCTCCTGCCGTCACTAGGGGCCGTACCGAATTTACCTGCACCCTCGCGCTGTCGCGCAGGTCGTCCAAGGTGGTGGCGTCCAGCCCACCGGCAGTGCTCTCGAGATTGACGAATCCTCCGGCAACACCCTCGACCTGCCAATTTACGCCGGGCTGGATATTGCCCTTGGCACCGTCGCTGACTTGGTAGCCCACTTCGATCATCGCGCCCTTGGGGACTAGGCGACCATTGAGTGCGTTGCCAAACGTGAGAACTCCTTGGTCCGTGTCGAGCTCAAAATGGCGGTCGTTGGGACCGGAGAGTTGCAGGTCGTTGGTCTGCACCCACGGAAAAGGCACTCCGTTTTCCGCGATCGTGACCTTCAGCGCGTCCTTGCCGCTCCCCGTGAATACCAGACCGTTTTGCTGCAAGGTGTACTGCTGGCCCGGCAAGGCCTGCCCGAAATCAGGTGAGACTTCGTTCGTTACGGCATTAAGTTGCTGAATGGGTAGAACGTTGATTCCGATGCGGCCAATCCGGGGCGGCCGCTCAAACCCTCCAGTCGCACTTCTTAGAATCAACTGAAACCGGCCGGCGACGGGCGTGATGCGGTCCACGGGGAGAAGTAGCACGCCGCTTTCTAGCAATCCGGCAGTAGTGTCCTGGATTTCGAGTTGGCGCTCTCCGTCGGCGTCGGAAAGAGTGGCCAGAAGTTTAGGAGCTGTCTGTTTTGCCGCGGGGGATAGCGCGGCATTGACCACCTCGAATCCGAGGGAAAGCGGAACATTGCCCGTGGGGCTCGCCGAGGGACTCAGCTCGAAGGAGAGTGTCAGACGAGCGCCCGCTTGCGAAGCATCACCGAAAGGTTCGAACGTCGTGCTCTGTTGCACATTCACGCGCGTCAAATCGTGCAAGACGCCGTTCGCGTAGCGCGTCTCAACGCGCAGGAGGTTCGCGGGCGTCAACTGGACGTCCTTCGCGGTATAGAAGGGAGGAACCTCGGGACGCGTCGCGGTTGCAAGACTGCCCGCGGATATCACAAGACCCGGATCAATGACCGGCGCATCGTCCCCGGAAGGCCAGAGCAAACCCTGTGCCGCAACCGGTCCCCGCGGTTCAACCGCCAGCAAATGTGCAAACGCCTGCCGTTCATCGCGGCGCATCCGCGCCAGCGAATACATTTGGGCTTCGGCGATCCAGGCCACGAGTTCCATGAGCATGATGCCGGGGTCATGGACATTGTGATCGGTCCATTTCGGCCCAAGGGAAGGAATGGTGGAACGCCCAAGGTTTACCAAATCGGCGAACGCCAAAGGCTTCATCGGCAGGGTCAAATCAATCATGCCCCTACCTCCACGTCCGCGATTTCGAACTGGACGCTGATGTTCTCCGCGGAAACAACGGGCAGGTCTTCGGGCCGCGCCGTTTCGACGGCAGTGCCGTCGCTGGCCGTGATGGTCACACTCTCCAGCGCTTCCAAATTCGGAGTGTCGATCAATATCGCAGCCACATCCGCCTCCGTGGGAAGCGCACCCAGTGGCCAGCCTTGGCTGTCGAGGCCGCCCGTCATCGGGTCCAGAAGGTTCACAATGCGATTGGTGGCTTCGAGATCTATGCCTCCCGAGAACTCGATCGAACGCACGGCAAGCGTGATCGCAATCTTCAACTGCACGAGCCGCGGGTCAACCGGTGTGATCGCGTTGGGAGCGGCCAACCAGGGAGAGCTGCGATCGGTGAGGTAACTTAGCAGCGCGCGCCACTGGGCTTGGGTCGGCGTTCGGGATTGTGCGCGAGTGACCGCGATCAATCGGACGCCCCCAGCGGATGAAAATGCGCGCGCTTGTACAATGTCTGGGGAAGATTCCACGGCCAGCGTCTCGAAATCGCGAACGCTCAAGGCGCGATCGCGGATGAATTGATTGGATGGGGCAAGACGGATGATTGCATCGGCGCTTTGCGGGTCGGACCCGCCTGCGGCATCGTCCGGAGCCACGACCAACTGCACGCCTTGCACAGGGCTGATGAGGTTGATGGAGCTCCAGGCCGTTATGTTGTTAGCGGCAGCTCCTCCACCGCGCTTGTAGGTGATAGCCACGATGCAATCCGTACCGATTGGTGGTATGCGGCCGTGGATGCCGTCGCCGAAATCGATCTCGCCCGTGTCGCTGTTCATCGAGTAACACCGGTCGTCTTTTCCGGCCTCTTCCAAAACGTCCCTTTCTGTCCACAGCACCCATGGACCAGGCTGGCCTGTGGGCAAATTATCAAGGACGCTGTTTGGATCGGTCGCTCGCAGAGACTGAATGTCTTCATCCTCGAGCGGTTCGAGCACGCGGAGTTCGAGCGTTCCCTGCAACACCGGCGGGCGCGCCAACGTCACGGTCTGTTTTGGAGAGCCATCGGAGGATCCCAGGCGCTCGAGGGATTGAGTTTCCGAAGCGCGGGCGAACGCTCCGTTGACAAAGGCCAAGTGAATCTGGGGCTTCCAACTTGCAGGATCGGTAAGGCGAGCGCTGGGCCGCAGCCGTAGCCATCGCAACGGCGCGCTGCTTCCAAATAGAGATGTAGGGGGTGGAGGCGAGGTCAGAAAGAAGGAGAGGACGCCCGTTTCCGCAAGCGCGCGTGTGCCGTCCTCGGGCACAATGCGCTCGAAGCCGGTTTCCCGAAGGACGTCGACGCGCAGGGGAAAAGCGTCGTCGCCGAAGTCTTGATCCTCCAGAAAAAAGAGCACCTGAATCGGCCCTCCGGAAAGCTCACCGTCAAAGCCGAGATAGACCGCACGATCCGCACTGCCGTCGTCAACCGTTGTCGACGACGAAGCTTGCCGAATGGAATCGGCCAGTAAAGGAAACAACGCAACCTGAGCGGTGCCTGCCGTGTTGGCCGCGGTTTGATCGCGGGTCTCCCCACCATCAGAGGTAATGACGAAGTCTGGATTGGCGGCACAGCAGAGGAAATAGGAAAGATTGACGGAAACCAAAACCGGCGGAGAAACGCTGCTTAAATCTCGCTCCACGGTTTGCTTGGTTGCGCCGGCGGGTGGGGGATCGGGCACCGTGTGCACGGTAACCGTCTCCTGCCCATAGTCTCCGCCCACCAGCCGGGCCCGAATCCAAAAACTGTTTTGACCAGCGACCGCGGTCGCTTGCAATCCGGCTGGAACACAGAAACTAACCACACCCGTGGACCGCAGGCTTGAGGTGGCGTCATTGAGACCTGGAATAATCCGCCAGGCTTGGCCATCGAAGTATTCCCAGGAAAGCGACGGGTTGGTCGTCTTGTTGTTGGTGAGCACGACCAACTGGTCGAATATGCCATTGGTGACGAGAGTGAAGTCCCCTGCCGCCGTCAATGTGGGCACGGTCGACCAGGGACTTTGCAAAACCGCAGAAAGCTTGGGAGACGTTCCCGCCTGGAGCAACAATCGGTTCGCTGCGAGTACGCCACCTTGAAAGTAAGCGCCCCCGGCGGCTAGCTGAGAAACGTGACGACCCGTCAGCACCTTATCGATCAACGGGAGAAGAGCTGGCGTTCCGAGATCAACCTTCTTCAGATAGTTGTAATCGATCGCCGAAGCTGGGCTGGCAACGCCCTGTATTCTAGGCTTGACCGTGACCAAAACGTCTAGTCCGACGGCCTGAATATTTTGAATCGCGTGAAACGAGAGCTTCCCGTTCAGTGTTACTCGCAACGGATCGCCTATTTGGTGTGTGTTGGGATCGTTGTGATCCGCATGAATAATATCGGGTTTGTTTTTGTCGACGACCCCGCGGAACGGAACTGCTGATTCCTCGCGATATACCGTTACCTTGTCCAGAACCCTGCCCTTCTCTGAGTCTGGCACTTTGATCCAAAAGCCACCGCTGCTGATCGGCTCCGCGTCCGCTGCAAGACGGATGGCTTTACGACGTCCTGCGTGCGGCTTCACCACAACGATGTCGTTCCTCATCGGGTGATCGAGGCCGTCGCGAACCACGAGAGCTGTGGCCAGATGCATTTCGGGAACCGGAATCTCCCTCAGGCTAGTGACGTCGAATTCCATGGTAATGATGGCGGCATCCGTTCCAGGGGCAATCACGTAACCGGGGATAGCGGCCGGTGATCCCGCCAAGCTGGATATCGTTTGCGACACGTAGACGGTCGATGGATCTGCAGTTCCCGCGGATTGTGGAAACCATGCCGCCAGGCTCCCGCTACCGGCGCTGATCTTGTTTGCGAATAACACAGCAATTCCGTCGGCCCGGGATTCGGCCCAATCCAAGCAATTTCCCAATATTTCCGCGCTGACATGCGTGATTTCTTGCGTGGGGGTGTTGTCGAAGAAAACGGTCCACGCGTCCAATCGCCCGACGTCCCTTTTGCCAACGAATAGAAACGAGGTTCCCGCCGCGCCTGCAAGCAGCGCCAAAGGATTTACGAGTGGATCGATCTTGGGTAACCTCTTTGCGGCACGCTGGCTCTGGCCGCCATTCTTCGTAAACAAGGAGGGCATCCCTGTTTTGCTCACGCCAACCCAGCCATTCGCGAAACTAGTTCCTTCGTCCGGGAGACTGGGATCGAGAATTGGCACAAGTCCGGCCCACCAGGCCTTGTCCGTGTTCGGGACTTGATTCCACTGAGCGGGCCCTGCCGATTCCCAACCGGTGGCAAGCACCGCTTCGTACAAGATGCCGCCAATCACGGCGACAATGTGAATGTCGGTGCCATCCGCCATCAAAAGCACGGATGGATCGAAGTCCTGCTGAGGCGGACCCGCAGAAGTCGATCCACCACTAGGAAGGCCCAGGAAATACCAAGTGCCCGGTTGATCCGCCTTCGGGTTCTCCGACCAGATCCAGAATCCGCTCTCGGATGCCACGGCGACGAGTACGTCATTCGCGCGCGTCGAGGTGCTGAGTCGCGCCTGGTTTTTTGCCAGCCGGGCGGGTGCCTCGTTGACATTGGGTTTGCCGGTCTGGTTGACGGGAGGCTGGACAGCGGGCCACCGCTTGATGGGAGCACGTGGGTCTCCCGTTGCCTGCATGCGGTGCAGGAAACCGTCATTGCCAACGCCAAAAAGGCGAATGTTGTTATCCGTCGTGGTGGCCAGCGCCGCGGTGAAAGAAGCAGACGTTCCGTCCTGGGATTCAAGGCAGATCTTGACCGAGGCTTTCGTTTTGGAAAACGCTTCGGGACACCCAAGGTAGAACGCATCAAAAAGGCGCGGCTCGCGCCCCAGTGGATAGAACACCGTATCCAGTACGAGCGGGGTGGTATTGGCGATGCCTTGGACCGCCACTGCAGATTTTCCGGTCGACGGGCATGGCACGTCTTGGCCACATCCCTGGGAGTTAACACGCAACTGAATGTTCGAGACTTGCATTGCTGCGGGGGCATTCGGAGGGACTGTTCCTTTCAGCCAGCGACTGGATTGGCCCCCGATTTTGCGGATCTCCACCGATCCGGCACTCTTGTCGAGCGTAAGAGTCCTTTCGTTTGGATCCTGGTCCAAACTCCGCCAGTCGACTGCCGACTCGTTCCCGCTTTTCCCCCAGTAGAACCAGGAAATGCCGCTGCTTGGCAGGCCTTGAATCTCAATCTTGGCTGTGGTCGGGAGGTTCAGCAGCGATTCGCTTCCGATATACAACGCATGTTCTTGGAGATTGCGATGAGCAATGCCGAACGGATCGAAGACTGTTTCCAACGAGAGGACTGCGTTAGCGGGAAGGTCTTTTGGCGCGGAAGGCGGCGTGCCGAAAACTGGATCAATCACGCCGACCGGGGGATCGACCGTAACCAGACCGCCTTCCGCTTTCGTGACCCGATACACGAGGTTGGGTATGGTCGATTGGTCCACGAGCGTGGGGAGGGCATCCAGTCCCATCGCGGGATCCAATTGAATCTGCGTCGATCCCCCCTTGGCCAGGGTCGTGACCTTCCAGCTTTTTGGCCCAGGCGCCGGTGGATCGAGAGAAGAAAATCCGGCCGGCGCCTGGTAAAATGCGTCTGCACCAGGGTCCACCGCATAGAGCCCTGCCAGTGTTCCGGGGACGATCATTACGTCCTCTTGGGTTTCAAACGTAACGGGCTCTGCGGACCCTCCTCCGGTGGTTGAAGGAGGCGGCGAAGCTTGCACCTGGATAGGTGCCTGCCCCAACACCCTTTCCGAATTCGCGGCGAGTTGGAAGACCAGTGGCACGCGGGCCGCCTGTGCTGCTAGTCCCCGCACACCCAGCCAGGTGAGGAAATCGCGGAACATCTTTTCGGGCATTTTGTTGAGTCGCTGAGCCACTTCCGATTCCAAGCGGGCCACGATCTCCAGCAGTGCACCTGCGAAGTCCGACGTGTAGTCGAGAGGACGCCAGTCCGGCAGCCATGCCTTCGCGCGCGCCATGAGCTCTGCGCTGAGATCGGCGCGCCGCCTGGTCTCGAATCGGGGCTCGCGCAAACTGCTCATCCGCGGCTTCCTTCCACCTGTACCGGGCCGCCCTCCCGGAAATAGAAGGGATAGACCAGGTTGTCCTTCTGGTTGGTGAGCCGCACGCGGTAGTCGAATTCGATTAGCAGCAAACCGTCGGCGGCGTACAACGGATCGGCGCGAACGCTGAGGACTTCGATCCGCGCTTCGTAGGTGACCATCGCCTGTGTCACAGCCGTTTCCACCCGCGTGAGCATCGCGGAGTCGATCACATCGAAGACAAGTTCGTAGATTCCGCAGCCAAAATCGGGACGCATCACCCGCTCGCCCGGCGCCGTTCCGAGAATGATCTGGATCGACTGGCGGATGTCTTGCTCGTATTCCGCGAATGCGATTCCGCCCGTCAGTGGGTCGAGGTTCACCGGAAAAGCCCAGCCGCGGCCGAGCCAGTCCTTCTGCTGGTTAGTCACAACCTGATTTGTGGAGCCGACACTGGTTGTGCGGCTGGCGGGATCGGGTTGCCACTGAAGGCCCAGGGCGCGCCCCTTTTTTGGCAAAGCGTTGTTCATCCGATGAGCACCGTTGGTTCGCCGACCACGATTGTGTTAGGGCCACCCGGCTCGACGATAATGTCGCCTTGTCGCGCCGCAAATAATCCGCCGATCAAGACGGTGGTGCTGCCGACGGGCACCGTTCCGCCGACATGCGGCTGCACTCCGTTCACTAAGGGGCACGCGTGAAAGTCCGCAATTGCCCGCCAAGCGGGCAGGCCGCCAATCAGAACCGTCGGGCAACCCGGCCCCGGAGCAAGCGGCGTTCCGTGGCTGGTGGGGTCGGTGATGCGTGCGGCTGGTAGTCCCATAAGGTCCTCAGTTGATGTTGATGACCCCGGCATTCAAGCTCATCGAGGGGCCGGCCTTCAGATCGAGCGTGCCACTCGCTTGAATGGAGATCTGCGGCGCCTGGATCTCGACTTTTGTCGCGGCCTGAATGGAGATCGAACCGTCGTTGCTTTGAATGGAAATACTGTTGCCTTTTCCATCGTCGATCACGATGCCGTTGTCATCGATAGCCAGCTTTTTTCCGTCATTCAATTCGAGTTGCACAAGTCCCTGGTTTCCGTCATTGAACGTCAGCTTGTGCCCTTTCCGGGAGTGAAGAACACGAACATCATTGTTTCCATCGGCGTTTGTTTCGGGCGAGGGCTCTTTCCCGTTCCAGAGCGATCCGACCACATAGGGAAATCGCACGTCGCCGCGTTCGAACGCCACGAGAACCTCGTCCTGTACTTCGGGAATGAAGTAGACTCCGCGCTTGTTGCCCGCCATCGGCATGGCGACACGCGCCCAATAGCTCTCCTGCGGCTGGCTATGCCAGGGATAGCTGACCTTCACGCGGCCCAGCCCACTGTCGTCCTTGTTCTGCCGCACGACGGCGACGGCCACACCTTTGGCATGGCCTCCGGCTTCGACAGTTACTTCGCTCGGGGCGGCTGCTTCGAGCAGACTCATAAAGTTGCCTCCTTCACCTTCACACGCGTCCGGTAGCCGCTGCTGTCGATTCTGTGCGTGGTTTGTTGGATGTAATAGGTCTTCGAAAACGGATCGCCCATGTTACCGAGATTGATGTTGCGATCAGGCTGAAGATCCGGAAAACCGATGCTCTCGGCCTCACCGGTCAGAAACTTTTTCGCATGATCATTTAAAATCGCCTTCGCGCGCCTTTCCGCTTCCGCCGTCGTAAAGACCGGCTGGCGCACCTGCAAAACAGGCGGTTTCTTGGCGATTGCTTGCACTCGCTGGCCGCCGCTTTGACGGCGCGGATCACGGCCCGTTTCCTCCCCGGCCACGGCTTTGCCGACAATGGCCTTTTTTTGCTGCGGATCCCAGCCATACACCTCGACCTGCGTTACCTGCGCGGCGAGGTTTGCTTCGGGCTTAAAGCTCAGCAGCGTTCGCCCCCAGAGAAGGCTCACGACGCCGTCGCCGCTGTCGTTGGGCTTGGCAAAATGCAGTATGTTGGGCGAGGAGACATAGAACTCGAAGTGATTGCGCTCGGCGAGCTTCTTCATGAGCTCCAGATCGCTTTCCTGGTTTTGCTCGATCTGCGCGTGCTGCTCATCGGTGGTCTGGATCTTTGCGTCGAAACCATATTCGTTGGCCAGCTTGCTGATCACGCCGCTATCCGTAATGTTTTTCCAGTTGCGCGACTGCTTGCCCAAAGTCAAAGGAAACAATCCGTCGTAGCCCGCAACGGTGAGCTCGGGGGAACCGCCCTCCGCAAAGCTGGTGTTGATTTCGGTAATTGCGCCGGTGATGAGCGTGGGAAGACGCGAGAAATCGCCATAGCCCAGAGCCACTTCCACGGTGGCGCCGAACTTCAGGAGCTCCAGCACCGACTGACCGTACGTGGTGAGAAAGGAGTGCTGTTTGTCGTCAAACGTGTTTGCGCACGTAAAACTGAAGCGCCCCGCGGCTCCCAGCGCCAGGTCGACTTCTACCTGCGTAACCGCGACACCAAGAGCGTGGGTCAGGGACTCCCCGCCAACCTTGACCTGGAACGCGGGTGCGTAAAACGCCCCGTTCGCGTTAGAGAAGTCCGACAGATCCATTCTGAGGCTCCAATGCCGGGACGATGACCCAATCGCCGCAACGAATGTCGCGTGGATCGTCCAAGTCGTTTTTGGCGGCGATCGCCCGCCACTGCGTGACGTCTCCGTATTCGCGGGCCGCCATCGCCCACAGGCTGTCTCCCGCAACGATGACCCGGCGCTTGCTTTTGTCCGAGGACTGCAAACGGGGATCGTTCACCAATTCCGAGAGCGTCTTGTACTCCTTGAAGGACACGTTCAAGGTGGCACGCGCCGGGGTGCCGTCGGGACGGAATAGCGTGATCTTCCGGGACAGTTTTTCCAGAATGGCGGTAAAGTTTAGCTTCCCCCAGACGAAGCGCACATGCGGCGGCGCATGCAGATCCCGATCGATTTCGAGCAAATTGGCCAGTTCGACCAACCGGTCCTGCACGCTCTTGCCGTCTTTCGGCGCATCCGTATAGTCGTCGAGAAAGAGCTCCATCGAGAGCACATCGGCCTCGCCGTTGATGAACTGAAGCAGTGGACCGCTTAACCCCGGCACCGCGGTCGCTTTGTAGGAGTTCCCGCGCTCGATGGTGTATTCAAAGGGATTGAACAGCACCGTGTAACGGCTGCCGCTATTCGATCCGTCCAGTACATCGATGGTGGCCTTTTCCAGTTTCATGGGCGTCTCCCTTACATCCCTCGCCGCTCGCGTTCGATGCGAAGGTGGCGTTCAATTCGCTTCATGACGTCTTCCGCGATCCGTTCCATGCTTAGGACTTCCACTTTGGGGGGCAAAACTACGGGGGCGGACGCAGGTGGCAGCAACTCCACTTTGTGTTGGTTGGATGAGTCTGCCGTCGTGGATGGAATGGCCGCCGGCAAACTCTGCTTTTCGCCAAGAGACCCGCGCAATGGAAGTTGCCCTTGCCGCCACACTTGCTGGACGGCAGGCACCGTGAAAGGAAATGCAGGAACTCGCGCCGACTTTGCATTCACTTTGCGGAGCCGCGTCCTTAATCGGTCTTCCACCACCGTTTCCGAGGCTTGTCTTCTGACTGCGCCCGATACTTCGCGCTGCGGCAGTGATAAAGGAAAGCCTGGAGTGAAAATCCGCGCCTGGAGTTCTGGAGCGGTGAGCAACCGATCCGCTGGTGACGCGCTTGTACCATCCGCCGACTGGACTCGCGGATAATACGTGTCCATCACCTCTTTCGTGATTCTCTTGAGATAATCGGCAGTCGTGAACGATTGCCTCCATACGTGCAGGCGCCAGAAACGCCGTTGCGTCTCGATGCTGGCTTCCCGGCTCTGTAGGCTGAGAGCGCCCGCTTGCGGGCGACGGAAATCTTTCGTTGACGGAGGGCGTTCGGCCGCGTACCGATTCAGGAAAAAGTGCAGGGACAGACTGGACCGCGCGAAGAGCTGCCGGCCTTCCTGCATGTGATACTGACGGATCTGGGTGAGAAAGGACCAGACGTTAAACAAAACCACGGAAGAGCGTGGCGCGCTTGGCCCAGGTCTCTCCGGCGAACGTTGCTTGCGGAAAATGAGCGAGAGGGGCACCCAGCCCAGTCGAGAAAGCGGCTGGGGAGACGCCGGCGAAATCCGTGGGCGAATACGAATCCGGGTTCTCATCCTTTTCGAATCCCCTCGTGCACGAGCTCCACGCTCTCGACCACCACCTGTGTTGCTCCGGCGTCCAGATCCGTTCCGGTCCACTTCACCGGGAATGCGCCTTCAATCAGCCAGCGCCAGACTTCCTCATCGGCTTGGTTGTGCAATGCGACTGTGATAGTCCTTCGCTGGATGTTTCCTTCGACAACGTTTTCATGCCAGGACCACAGATAGTCGTCGACGAGCCCCCGCTCCAGAATCAGGTTTCCGTACACGGTCTGGGTCGCGAGTTTGTGCTCGAAGTCGTTCAGGCCGCCTTCGCGCCGCGACTCGAACTTCGTTTCGCGCACCAGCCCCTTCACCCGACTGAATCCGCCGTGCAAAACTTGGTCGAATTCCACGCGGAAGCGGAAACCCCGATATGGATCGTTGCGCGCCACGCTCAGCTCCTAAAGGTTCTCGAATGGATTGTCCGGTATGCCGTCGAGCATTTGGTTGATGCGGGATATCTCGCGGCACCATTGCCGGCGTTCCACATGTTCCAGGCTGAACAGTTCATGGGGTCCCCAGTGAAAGTGAAATGCGATGAAGGCCATTTCCTCGCGCAATTGGCGCTCCGGATAGGCCCTCAGGCTTCCCCCACGGCACGAAACCCCCGGCCGTTCGCTGCCAAGTCGAAATTCATCGAAGCCGCAACCGGTTCCGTTGCGGAAGCGGCATCGCCGGTTCCGTTGATCCGCTCATAGGTTCGTTGTAGGTAATCGAGATCGGCGGCAAAGAGCCCTTCGATAGTTTTGGTATCAATGGAAGGCAGGTCGCCAAGCTTAACGATGACCCGGGCGAGCACGATAATCGCCAGATACGCGGGATTTTGCTGAACCCGCGGATCGCGCAGCGGCAGGATCTCGTCTGCCGCCGTCGCCAAGCGCATCACGCCGCGGCGATGCAGCACGCCGTGCGCGTCCAAATACCCCTTGGGCAACATGAACTCGACTTCGGTTTGAAAAGTAGCATGCGGTGTTTGCATCTTATCCCCTCCTTCTACTGGACGCGTTCGATGCCTTCGTTCACGAGTTCCAGCAACTCGACGATGACTTCGTTGCCTTTGCCGTTGAGGCCGCTGGGTTGATATTTCATGGGCCACGCTTCAGTGACGACGAAGCGGGCCTTATCGGCGCCACTCTCGTCCTGCACCACGATGGCGACTTGCTTCCGGTTGCTCTGGATTTGTCCCGCCAGGATCGCCTTGTGCCAGTCGTGCAGTTCGGTGGAATCGGTGATTCCCCACTTCATGGTGATGTTGCCGTATTTGGTGAGGCCGTCGAGTTTGCGAACATGCGATGGATCGGTGCCCTCACGGTAATCCACCGCATCGGTGGTGGTTTCTCCGACCGTGACTTCGCTGAAGTTTCCTTGCGTGATCCCTTGGATTTCCAGGCGGAAACGAAAATTACGGAGTGGATCTTTGCGTGGCATATCTGGAGATCTCCTTTACTGTTGCACCTCGGCGGTCTGTTGAAAGATGCGAAAGATGACAAATTCCGCCGGCCGGACCGGAGCGATGCCGATTTCGCAGATCAGTCGGCCGTTCAGGATATCGTCCTGCGTCATGGTGGTCCGGTCGCAAGTGATGAAGAATGCTTCGTCCTCGGTTTTTCCGAATAACGCCCCTTCTCGCCACTGCGTTCGCAAAAACAGGCGGATCGTGTCTTTCACGCGGGCCCAAAGCCGCTCGTCGTTGGGCTCGAAGACCACCCACTGGGTGCCTTCATAGATTGATCTTTCAAGGAAGATAAACAGACGCCGGACCGAGACGTACTTCCAGAGAGTGTCGGAGGACAGGGTCCGCGCACCCCAAATGCGAATTCCGCGTCCCGGAAAACTGCGGATCGCGTTAACACCCTTGGGGTTGATCCCTGCCTGGACCCCGTCATTGATCTTGAACTTGACATCCAGAGCCGCGTTCACGATCTCGTTGGCAGGAGCCTTAAACACGCCCCGCTCGGAGTCCGTGCGCGCATACACGCCCAGGACATGTCCGCCCGGCGGGATAATCGTCGCCACACCCGTATCCGGATCAGAAATCTGGATCCAAGGTGCATAGAAGCCGGCATACTCGGTGTCCCATTGATTTGTGACTCGAGGATCGAGATTCGAAGGATCGGTCACTGCGTCGCAATCAATCGCTGCGAACCGGTATTTCAGCCTCTCGCAATAGGTGATGATGGCGGTTTCGATCTTTGTTGCGTTGTCTGGCGCATGCGGCGCGTAAACGAGAGCAACGTCGCGGTAGGCATCGAGTTCCAGTGCCGACATCCCCTGCAGTTCGGTGCGTCCGCCGGCAACCGCACCAATGAAATCGGCATCGGTCAGAGGGCCAGGATCATCGGCCGCGTTGCCACCGATGAGCTCACCGGTGTTACCCGTGTTTGGCGGCTTTGCACTTGGGATGCCTCCATTGGTCGTATCGATGATGCCGAGCGCCGAGATCGGATCATTGGTAGACGAATCGATCAGGCGTTTCTTGAAGTAGTTCGCTGACGAGGGGACGATGTAAAGATCGTCGTAGTCCTCCATAAACTGGGGCCGTGGTGTCGAGCGCGTATCGTCGAACGGGTCGAACAGCGGATTCGGCGGCACGCCGCCCTGCCAGTACGCCAGTTTCAGCCGAAATCCCGCCGACTTGCCGGTCTTGTCCTGAGTCGTGCCGTCCTGGATGCGGACCCACAGGTTTTTCCCCCAGGCGCCCGGACCGGCTGCGGACAAGGTGAAAGCTCCGTACGCTTTCGATGCTGTCGTGGCTTTGCTTCCGACGATGCGCGCCATGTAAAGTTCCTGGCCGCCATTTTGAAAAAATCCATTGACGGCGTAGGGCGCGAACTTGGCCGGATCAAAAATTCCCCCGTAATAGCGCTTATAGTCGTTGTAGCTGGTGAGCAGCCTGGGTCGCAACGGGCCCCGTTCCGTCTCACCCAAAAAAGCTGCGACGCTGGTGGGAACTCCTTCAATCGGGCGTGGGCCGCGCTCGATCTCCTCAACATAGACTCCAGGCGTAAAGTATTGCGGCATGACTAGTAACCGCCTTTCCTGGAGTCATAGTCCCGCTTATGCTCATGCTCCCGCCGCGGGTCGTACTCGTGTTTGTCGTCACAATCTTTCTTGGGTTCGTGCTCCTTGCAGCAGTCCTCCGTGGGAGACTTGATTTCCTTCAGGCAGTTGAGAATTTTGTCTTTGATTCCGGCGAGGTCCGCGTCGTACTGAGCCTGGAGAGACTTGAGGTCATCGGGGTGCTTCTTGAGCTCCGCCTCGGCTTCGGCCAATGCCTCTTTCGCTTTGTGATAGGCATCCCATGCGCAGTCCAAGGCATGGCGATAGCTGTCGGGCGACATTAGCCACGGCGCATCGATCTTTGGCGCGTGAGCGCAGTCCACATGCGGCCATTCGCCCTGGGGGGCGCAGTTGCAATCCTCTTCCGGGCACGGACGCTCAAACACTTCGCAGCAGAGCCTGTCGGGATCGAATTCCGAACAAACTTCCCTGCACTCTTCGGTGGCGTCGTACGGTGCCATGTGCACGTGAGACCGGCGGAGCTTGAAGAACAGATAGAGCACGGTCGGGCGCTGGTCCGGAGGCACCGCATTGATCTGGTTTACCAGGTCCAGATTGGCAGCCAGCTCATCGTCGAGTTTCTGAGCCAACGCCTTCATCCATTCCAGATGGGCATTGGCCTTGTCGTAGGCCACTTGCGCTTCATCCCGCTTGCGTTCGTACGGACCGGCGCAGCAATAACTTCGCCTGTCGATGCGCTGCCGGAGGCAACACAAGTCGTGCAACGGCTTACAAATGCATTTCTCGACCGCCTTACGCCACTTCTCGTCTTTCAGTGGAAATTCGCAACGCACGTGGGCGCACAAGCGTTCCACATCCACCTGGCGGGCGCACCATTTCCTGCGCAGATCCGCAAACTTCGACCGGTAGTCCGTGACCAGGCCGTCTTGCGCTTTGACGAAATCGTCCAGCTGTTTCTGCAGGTCCGGCAGGTTCTTGACGTTGTAGCGCGCAATTTCGGCGTTGATCTCCCGCAGAAGCTCCTTCGCCGTTACACAATCCTTGGGGATCTCGTAATCCGATGCCATCGTCTTCTCCTTTCGAAAATCACTAAACCGGCTGTAAATCGGCCCACCCGAGTTTCAAGTCCCGTGCCAGCAACTCCCCTTCGATCACGCGGCCCGGGGGATTTGGATTCGGAAGAAACGCGTAGTTGTCCGGGGTCGCCCGCGTTGTGTTTCCGCGCGTGACTTGCACACGGATTTTGAGGAAACGGCCTTGGAAGTCCGCTTCTTGCTCCATGCTGTTCTGAAGGCGCAGAAATGCCGCGAATTCACCGTTCACATTGGTCACACCGCTCTGCTCCGGTGACGGAATCCAGACATTCGGTGTTTTGTCGAGCCACGCCAGCTGGACCGACGCACCTTGAACAGATGCCGCCCCAGCCACGAGACTCTCCGCTAGTTGCCCGCGTACGGCCGTGACATCGGAAAAATCGGCCGCCGCCGTCGGGCGCAAAACAATGCGCACGAGCCGTTGGTCTGGATTGGCATTTGGCAAATTCGCAGGTTTAGGGGGCTGCATGACTGCGTTTTCAAAGGGCAATCCGACCGGCTGAACAGAAATTTCTTGTGGCCACCCGCCTCCTTCGTCCAACCAAACGAATCGTCCTGAGTAACTCACGACCGGCCGTCCCAGGCCCTTCGCAGTAACCACCACATCGCTGGACACCAGCGTTTGCGAAAGCGGATCAAAGAGCTCCAACGCCACCAAGACTTTTCGGTTTGGCATGTCCGGAGACAAAATCGTTTTCACTTTGGGTTGTTTATAAAGCATCATTTCTCCAAAGTGCCTACGAGGTGAGGCTCCTCGACAACCGGTGTGCCGATGGTCTGCGGAACCGCCGGATCGATCCAAACTGGGGAAACCAGATACACGACCGATGTCCGATAGTTGGCGGTCGGAAACAGCGTCCACACCCGGCTCATTTCTTCACTTCCTACGGGATCGAGGCTGATGCGCGCCGTTTCGTTGTTCACGCTCGCACCGGAAAGCATGGGCGCATCGTTCAAAGCCTGCATGGCCTGACCGAGCATCGTGAGATCGCCAAGCTCGTCAGCGGAACCCTTGGTGGAAACCGTAACGAGGTAGTAGAGATCCAGAGGCAGGCTGTTGCGGTAAACCGTAGGTCGTTGACCCGGCGTTGCGGCGGGTACTACATGCTCGGTTGAGCGCAAATCGGCGTTCACGGCAACGCGGTACAGGAAAAGATGCAGGTTGAGCTTGTCCCCGGCCGTGTCATCCAGCGGGCCGACGAAAACGTGCTGTACTCCGCTGTTCGTCGGATCGAGAGCCACTTCCAGAAGCGTTTTCAGCGCCGTGGTCACCGTGTTGATTGCATTGAAGTCCATCGATTTGCCTCAAGCTACATGTGCCGCTTGCCATTCGGCGAATTCCCGCTCCGCAGTCACCATGCCAAGCTTTGCTAGTTCGGACCGAGTGGCGTTTACGATGTGCCGCATTTCGATCGACTTCGACCCTTGGCTCGCGGCGGAGAAGGCGGCGCGGATAGTAATCTGGCGGATGTGGCCGCCAGTTAGTTCCAGGCGGCGCGCGAGATACCGGAAGTTGATTTGGTTCGCCGGCGCGCCCTTGGGCAGGCATTGCCGCCAGATCTTTTCCCGAGCGTTCACATCCGGTTTCGGAAAATCGATGACGAACCGCAGACGTCGCAGAAAAGCCTGATCTACGTTTTGCCGCAGGTTGGTGGTCAGGATGGCAACCCCATCGAAGGCCTCCATTCGTTGTAGTAGGTAAGCAACTTCTAAATTAGCATATCGGTCATGAGAGTCTTTCACTTCGCTCCGCCGCCCGAAGAGCGCCTCCGCTTCGTCTATCTGCAGCACCGCTCCAGCACGTTGTGCGTCGCGGAAGGTTGCATCAATGGACTTCTCCGTCTCGCCGATATATTTGCTGACGACCTGGGAAAGATCGATAACGAAGGTTTCGGTTCCGAGTTCGCGCGCAATGGCCTGCGCGGCCATGGTTTTTCCCGTGCCGCTAGGACCGGAGAAAAGAGCGGCCACGCCTCGTCCGTAGGGCAATTGCCCGCTGAATCCCCAGGTATTCAGTACATGGGTGGCGAACTTTACGTGGGCCACAATCTCTCGAAGTTGGACCAGACGGTCCGGCGGTAGCACAACGTCATCCAGGCCGAAGACAGGTTCCAGACGCCGCGCAAATCGCGGAAGATCGGGCGACGCCACTTTTCGGCATGCGGCCGCAAGGGCTGCTGCCTGTTTGGCGAACGTCTCGCCGCTAGAGGTGGTCAGGGACGCGAGGCGAACCGCGCGGTGAATGGCGTCCAGAGTTAACGGAAACGCCATTGCGATCCGGGTTGCTTCGGCGAAATCCAAATACAAGCCGGCCTTGGACATGGCGGCCACGTAAACGTCCGCCAAAACCTTGCTACTGGGAGACGAGCGTCGTTCTATTTCGTAGCCTTCGGCAGGAATGCTCCCGACGATCCTCTCTAGTTCGCGGACGATCACCATACCGGGACGATCCGCCAGCGCAAGGGGCTTCGTTAGCTCCATAAGGCGGCTCAGTTCGCCGCTTCCCTCGGAGTTGGTTGAGCCCAGGTCAAGAACGGGAACCGCGCGAAGCAAGAGAACCGCGCGGACAATCCGCGTCGATGTCTCCTCCCAATCTAGGCCTTCGGTTGTTGACGAAGTCGGAACTATTCGCGCCAACACAACCTTGGCCCTCTCCCTGGCCTTCTCCACCACGGCGCGCCATCCGTCGGAATCTTCACCACACAGTGCGAGCCATAGAGGGGAGGCCCCGTCCTCAGTCGAGCGCTCGAATCGCCGCACCAACTTCTCTACCACTTCTCGATCGGCAAGAGTTTCCGGCCACGCGCCGCCCGGCCACGGGGCAAGCCGAATCGTCTTCGCAACCGACGCATCCGCAAAGAGTGCCGTGGGGGAACCGAGCAGCCAAGAAACAACCCCCGTGTCCAAGCGGGCCGGATCGTCGCCATGCGGCAGGACGGGCCCCGTGGACTCAATCAGGCGCCACCGCGTTAGTCCGGCAGAAGCGGCCAGCGCCGTCCGGACTTTCAGGGAATCACCCAAAAGGCTGCAGATTAATCCCACCGTAGGAGTCCGGCGGCTCATGTCGTCATTGAGCACGCCGTAAACAATCTGGTAGTCGGCATCCAGTTCCGGCGCCAAGCAAAGCAAAATGGCCTGTAACTCCGGGAACGTCAGCCGAAGTTCATGGTAAAGAATGGCGAGCTGTTCATCCCCAGCACTTTGTAAGGCCTCCGATAGAGTACGCGAGGCCTCCGCAGCTGCACCTCTGGCAGCATCTAAATCTTCGTTATTCGTTACCACACGGCGAGAGAGCAAGAGTTCTATGGTCTTGCGGCTTCTCGTCAATCCCGGCTGATCGGCAGGGTCACCGGGATTTTCCCTGAGGTACCGAATCAGCGTGGCATCTATCCAAGCCTTTGCAAGCACCATGAGCCGGTTGCGGCGGACCTCTTCCTTATCCGCGTGTCCGTAGAGTTGCCAGTTGGGATCGGCGACGAACTTCCACGCATCGGCTTTCCGGTGTTCGTTCAGCCGGAATCGCGTCGAACGATCAGGCCCCGTATCCTTGACGAGAAACTCCTCCTCGACCAACCACAGCAAAGCGCGACGAACATGATCGAAGGTGAGACTTGCCAGTTCATGGGGCATTCGCCATCGCGCGACATCTTCGAGATCTTGAACCAGCTTCGGATTTTGAAGGAAATGCTCCAATACTTCTTTCGACCGCACGGGAACGGCATGCGAAGGGTCGTGTGTCATTGGGGCCGGCGTATCCTTTGGCCTGCGGACAAATGCACGCGCGGTGCCACAACGCGTGACGCGTGTTTCGCCGTGTTTCGTTCGACATAGCCGTTTGCGGCTGCATAACTGGGATCAACATGCCCCGCTTACCGCCGGACGCCAAATCGGAGCACTGCTCGTATCGTCAAGAGGAACAAGGAGGAAGAAAGGTGGGCAATCTTTGTCGCGGAGGTGGGGCAGCACTGTCCCACCCGATGTTCGGTTACGTGTTCAACGTGCTTCGGTTAATGTTGTATTTCTTTATAAAGCGTCCGAAGGCTCGGCGGTCCTGGCGCGCTTCGCGCGCCGCGTGCGTCACATTGCCATTGTGTTTGCGCAACAGATCCTCAACGTAGCCCCGCTCGAAGTTAGCTAATGCTGCAGCGCGCATCGCACGAAAGTCTCCGCCGGACCCACCTTGCGAAACCGACTCCAGACAAGGAAGATCCAGATGTTCAGGTAGAATTCGCCCCCCTTCGGCGGCGACAACCGCCCGCTGCACCACATTGTAAAGCTCACGCACATTGCCCGGCCAATTGTGCAGGGCCAAGACTTTGAGAACCACGGGCGAGAAGCTCGGAGCCACGCCGTCCACTGCCGCTGTGCATTCTTGTAGGGCTGCGTAAGCGAGTAGTTCGACGTCTCCCAGTCGCTCCCGGAGAGCTGGCAGGCGAAGCCGCAGGACGTTGAGCCGGAAGAAAAGATCCGAACGGAACTGCCGATCGCGGACGACGGATTCTAGATCCCGGTTTGTGGCAACGATCACTCTCACATCGGCCGCATCGAAACGGTCTGATCCAAGAGCCCGGAAGCTTCGGTCTTGGAGGAAGCGAAGCAATTTGCTTTGCGAGGAAAGTGAAAGCGAATCGATCTCGTCCAAAAAGAGAGTACCGCCCTCGGCCATAGCCACCAGGCCTCGGTGATCCCGGTGTGCGTCCGTAAATGCGCCTCTCGCATGGCCGAACATCTCATTCTCGAAGAGCTGCTCCGGCAATGCACCGCAATCGACGCCGATGAATGGGAAAGACTGCCGCTTGCTCAGATGGTGGAGTGCCCTGGCACACAGCTCCTTGCCGGTGCCCGTTTCTCCCGTAATGCACACGGGAGCATCGCTCCGGGCAAACCGTGGCAACTGACCAATTGCCCTCAGAAAGACGGGATCGCGCCCAATTAGATTGGTTAGACCAAGCTCATCGAGAAGTTTTTGCCGGACCCCATCTAGAACGTGTTGTGGTTGTCGCAAGAGCCGGCCGACGCGATGTCGCAATTCGGCTGCGCTGTAAGGAAATACGATGAAATCGTCCGCCGCCTCTGAGGCCATCCTCAACCACTCTTCGGTTGCAGTGGAAGGAAGGGCCGCCAACAACGGCACGTCTGCTCTGTGGCTCGCTACCCATCCCAGGATCTTTTCTTGCGTTTCCGGCGCATTTGCGGCGACAACAACCAGTTCAACGCTAGCCGGATCAACGCCGGTAGCAGCCAGTTCCGGCCACGACCCAAAACAGCATGAAAGCTCGCGGTCAGCGGTAAACGATTCCCGGATGATCGCTGTCTCCGATATCACACCGGCTTGGGCGACGAGGACGCGATACATTCCCTGCCTCTCTATGTCCGGTCGAAAGGGGTGCTGTCGGCGGGTATCGGGATCCGATGGAGCTGATCCCATAACCTCACGTAGGATTCATTTGGCCGTTGGCAGACGCGCTCCTCAGCGAGTCGTTACGATATCTTTGAAAGAATCAATGCTGCGCGGTGCCCATCGACGCGATGGCACGACGAAGTGAGTGAGGAAATGCAGCCTCCGCCAAATTGGGCGAGCGTAAGACATTGTCAAATAGCTGTCAAGCATTAATAATTTGCGCAACAATGTCCAGGTCTCGAAGGGTAGGGTGAGGACAGTTATCATCTCCCGTCACTGAACTCGAAGGCAAATAAATAACGCTTATCTGTAAGCGAACCGCCGTGCCCACTAAGGCCCTTCCGCTCTAAAGGCGTAGAAGATAACAGGCAGCCATCAGTGCGTTACCCCGTGCACTTTGCAGACTGCGTTGTTTTTCATCATCTCTTGGGGGTTAACGATGAGTTCTGCCCGATTGCTTCTGTCCCAGAAAGCAGCTTCAATGCAATCCCTCATAAATGCTGGCGAATCAGGAAGCACATGGTACCGAGCATAGCATTTGCCTGTCTGATGGTAATTTCAATTTGTCGAAAGTCTTTCCGGCAGGTTGGGCCACGTTCGCTTTTCCCAGTCAATCGCTGTTCCAAGAAGGGAGATAGCGGGCGGCATCGCCGACTGCAAAACAAACGCGACAAGGCCGTTGGGAAGTGACTCCCCCTGGGTATGCGAAGCCTTGATTTCCCAGTCCACGTATCTCCTACTGTACGTACATCTGCCAATCAACATGATCGTTACCGAGGCATCTTGAATGTACTTGCGTCTGATTTCCCCCATCACATATTCAATATTGTTGCTGTTGATGAAATCTTCGTTGTCGAAAGTTCCCAACGCCTTCGCGGTGAAAACTTTATGTACATTTTCCCATTGGTGGATAAAGGCATCCACTTCGCTTTGGTCACCGCCATAATAGGAAATGAAGACCTTGCGTTTCGGTGGCAGATTGCCGCACCCGAGAGCGTGTCGCGCGGCGGGACTATTGCGGACCAATCGTTGGCGGCCATTGTCGAGGCAGAAGTCAGCGCTGACGGCCAGGGACTCGTGGCCTGGTCCGCAAATGGCAACGTCGTCTCGTGGTCAGTCCCGGTTCGCAAAAATACGGAACGGTGCAATCTCGGTCAGCCCATCCGTTCGTTGTGTTGGAGTTCGCATCTTGCGCGAGCCGTGTCCCTTTCCCCGGCAGGCAAGCTTCGTGTTTGGGATCTGAAAGACTTTTCCCATCCACGGATGACGCTAGAAAGTGACCAGCAACAGTTGCAAGGCCTTGACCTTTCTCCCTCTGGCACGGCCGTGGTCCTTACGCTAAAGTCTCCCGACAGCATGGGCCGGCAAGCGAATGGCACATGCAGAGTCGTGTTCTTGAGCGGCGAACAAAATGCCGTCGATCTCAAATTCGACGGTCCCGATGATTGGCTGGATGACTGCTACCTCGCCCCGGGGGACCGAAATGTCCTTCTCGCATCTGGCCAAGGCAGAGCACTCTTCTTCGATACGACCCAACCGTCCAAACCGCGGGAGCTTCGAGACGCGCGAGGAGTCGCGCACCAGGGAATGATGGTAAGTCCCGTTTTCAGTCGCAACGGCACTCGGGTGCTGACCTTCGGCGCCGTCGACGCGGAGATTAAGATTTGGACGCTACCCGAAGGAACCGTGGACACGCTCGTGGGCCATGGCGCCACACTTACCGCTGGTGCTCTCTCTGCGGACGAATCCTATGTTGTCAGTGCCTCCGAAGATAAAGCTGCTCGCGTTTGGAGAACGGAGTGGCTTCCGATGCTACATTACCTTCGCGCAACAACCACAGCAACTCTGACCGTTCAGCAACGAATTCGATGCCTTGGTGAAACCGAGGAAGTTGCCGCAAGAACTCATGCTCGTCAAGAACTGCAGTTCGGGCGCGGCGCAAACGGCCAATCAAGCATCTCTTCCCCAATTGTCCTACCTTGATGAAAATCGCCGCGCTGGAAGCAAACCGGCCAAACAGCGTCTGCTGGGCCTATTGCGTAAAGAGCTTTCTGTTGCCTGCGCAAATTAGCCGGGCATCTTCCGACAACCGCCGGTCCTCGCTCGCCCGTTCCCAGAATTCCCGCGCTGCGCCGCGCGCCTCCTCCCAAACCTCCAGCGTATCGGCAGTGGCGTGCGGCAGCGTAAACTCACGTGCCGGCACTTGCCCATCGCCCGTGGGCGCATAGAGCATCGAGACCTGATCAAAGGCCGGGGCCAGGTGCAAGCGATCTCCTTCTGTAAAGAAGAGGATGTTGTATTGATGCCGGTCTGTGTTTGCGGTCAGGGCCCCAAAAACGTCCAGCCAGCAAAGCCGCCGCGCATCCTCCTCGCTCAAACACTGCGCCTCTTTGAGGGCTACCGCCGCGCGTGCCCACGAGTCCGCGAGATCGTCGTGAACCGCCGCAAGGCTTAAGACGGCGACCCTGCCGCGCACCCCCAAGCGATCAAATCGCTCGCTTTCCAAAAACCAGTAGTCGGGCGTTTCGATGACGTTGGTATGCGCGGCCGATATGCCATGCGAAGCCACAACTTCCAACGCAATTCCCTCAAGGACCAGCAGATCGCACCAGCGCCTCGCCACCACGTCACCAATTCCTCCACGCCCGGCGAATTTAACGAGCCGATGGCGGTCTTCCACCAGCACGCCGAATTTCGGCCGTTCACCTCCCGCCGAGGAACCCGGCGGATGGCCTGCGATGGTGGCCTCGGCGAGAGCCGGGTAATCGTTGCGGCTTCGGGAAACAGGCGCAAGCGCCTGCCATCGAGCGAAGGATTCCTCGCCGATAATCAAATTGCCGGGTAAATCTTCTCCGCGCCGGGACATCGCGAGCAGAATGTGATGGTCCGACCAGTCCGATAGTCGGGGCGGCAACTTAAGATCGGTGTGCGAGGCCGCAAAATGCCGACCCAAGAAACCTGAAGGTCGGGCGTCCACCAATTCGGCGGGAAGCCCGGCAACAACTGTTGCCACCGGCAGCCACGCCGTTTCGTGAGCAGCCAGGGTAATGAGTTCCCCCGCGGAGGCGGGTGTGCCCGATTCGCTGATTCGGAATAACGGAAACCGGGAACTGTCGAGATTCGGCCATGCCTGACGCAGGCCATATCGCGTCGCCCTGCCTCGCCCGAGCCGGAGAACCTCCGTCCCCGCTTCTCTCACCATGCGCATCAGGGTCGCAGGCGACACCCCTAGGCGGCCCCGCAGGTCCCCGGCCGATACGACCCCCCGGTTCAGTTCGCTGATAACATCGCTTGCCATGAAACGATTATACGCGAGAAATGTGACTAGTATTCCTGTTTATTTTCATATATTTACGCGAACACAAGCCTACCAATGAACTGATCTGTGAAACGATTTATGAGACGATCTCCAAGAAAAGGAACGGTTCGCAGGGCAATTCAACGGTACACCCCGCAAGGAGAGAAACTAAGAGGGCCACAGGGGCAGAGGAGAGAAAGAGAAGCACAAGGAGAGGCAGCACCAGCACGAAGGCGAACAACGACAGCACGATGGAGAAAGAGTTCTAGCTGTCCGGAGGCTGTCAGGACGGCGAAAGTACAACACAACAACTGAAAGACATGGGCTGGCCGCCTGGTTGGAATCCAGGCGTTCTTCGGCATCTTCTATAGCGTTTTGTCATCGCCTGCTGAGGCGGTTTAGCAAAACGAGTGATTGCGTCTGGCTCGCTGGTAAACTGCTGAAAACTAACGACGCGGTTCGGCAAGCTTTGGGTGGTTTGGGCACGTTTGGCAGTGTATTGGGACAAGTTGGGATAAGGACTCTAGCGAGCCAACCCGGTGCAAACTAGAATTGACTCTGACGAGGAAATCAGACTTGGATCTCAAACAGGCGCTTCTAAATATCGGCGGTTCAAGTATCGACGACCAGGCTGCGTGGGGAAACTTCAAGGATTCCCGCGTCGTTAATTTTCTCTTGAAGCGCGGCAGAGAGTTTTCGACCAAAGAGCTGCAATGCCTACAGGAAACTCCCTTCCCAGACCATCACTATTCCTTCGGTCCGGACGCATGTCACAAGAACTGCATCGAGCTCTGCTGCTACGTAGGGAATGGGGCAAGTCAGTACGCCATTGTTTATGGATGGGCCCTCAGCAACGACGACATTTGGTATAGCCATTCCTGGTGCGTCAAAAGGACAGAACCCGAGCGCATCGTGGAAACGACTCGCGCCAGAGTCGCTTACTTTGGATTTGTTGTGCCGGACACTGTGAATGCTCTCTCCATGTGGATTGTTCCGAGTACTCTCGGCGACCAACTGGCAAAATGGGAATCCACATCGTTGCAAGCACGATCCCATTGCCTGAGTAAGTAATCGCTAATCACAAGGAAATGGCCTCAGCAAAACCGCCGCTCTTGGCGAAGCCGTCAATTTGTCGTTTCGCACGCGCAGTCCCCGTTGCTCATCCTCATCAGTCCTTCGTTGTTTCTTACAGCATTCTTGTAAGACGGTTGCGCGTGGCTCGAATATAACGGCCTGCGATTCCCTCACCGGCACAGTACAATGCAATTCAAATGTCGGAACTTGACCAAAACATCGACCGGATTTTCACCGCTTATCTTGGAAACGTTGCCCAATTTGACGAAACGGTCCAACTTCTCGAGACCGTTCATCGCCCGCTATCCTCTCCGGAACGTTCAAGATTTTTTGACCTTCTCTGGCAGAAATTCTCCGCCGTTCCCATTTCCCACGTCACAGGCAAGCGGACACCGCATGAAATTGTGATTCGCGCCTGTGCGAGGTTCGGACCTGCTGACACTCTCCCCGCCCGTCTTTTTGCGGCGTTGGATTGGAACAATCCACCACAGATGGAATCATGGGCTGTAAAGGTTGGGTCGGAGTTCGTTCACTCTCTCCTTTCCTACAAAGACCGGTTCTCGAAGGCTGCGATGGAGCAGATCAAGGCACAGATCGCACTCATTCGTTCGGACAAGTCTCCTGAACTCGTCGGACTGACCTTCCCGAAACAGTTGCAGGAGGTGGCAAGCAGGTTGGCAACAGCCGTGGACAAGATCAATTTTGAGGATTTCCAACGAACGATTGCGGGGCGAAAGGCTACCGGGTCCCCAGGTCGGAAAAGCCCTCGTGCGTCAAACGCGTCTCCAGCCGGCAAATATGGCCGGTGGAGGATCATCAACAATCTGCCAGAAGGTGGCCAGGCTCATGTTTTTTTGGTTGAGGATGCGAACCAAGAATTCAAGGGCAGCTGGGTGCTAAAACGCTTGAAGAATGTGGACTCCATGGCGCGAAGGACTCGATTCGAACGCGAGACACAGGTGATTCAGGGCATCAGTCACCCCAATGTTCTCAAGGTGATCGATAGCGATCTCACGGCCGCCAGACCCTACTTCGTATCGGAGTTTTGTGAGCTAGGTTCTTTGCTCGATGTGGGTTCCTCGAACTTTACCGGGAATGTGAAAGCCACAATTGATACCGTGCTCCCGATCGTAGATGGACTGGTGGCCGTCCATGCGGCCGGGCTCGTCCACAGGGACATCAAACCGGCGAATATCCTGATCCGCGGAGATGGAACACCGGTAATCGGCGATTTCGGAATCTGTTTTGTGGAGGACGGGAAGCAGATTACGCTTTCGGATGAGGGTGTCGGTTCAAAGAACTTCATTGCCCCGGAGATGGAATCCGGACAGCGCGACTTGGGCGATCCCACTGATCGGACAGATGTGTATTGCTTGGGAAAAGTCATCTACTGGATGCTTTCGGGTGGGCACGAGTTTTCGCGGGAAGATCACCGCAAGAATTCTCTCGCCAGTCGATTCAAGGATCAGAGATTCGAGCACGTGCACCGGCTTCTCGACGAAATGGTCACGAGGGAGCCAGCGAAACGTGTTCGCAGTAGCCAATTGAGGGGGAGGCTTGAGATGATTGCTTCACTGGTAGGGGGCAACTATGCCCCGTTGTCGCCATCCGTCGGGATCCAATGCCGCTTTTGTGGCGTCGGCAAATACACCCCACTTCCGAGTAGGCCGGGTTATTCAATTCCAGAGTTAGGTCTCGGCCTCGCCACAGGCACCGACGTTCGTGTCCTGTGGTGCCGCCATTGTGGACACGTCGAAATCTTTCAATTCAACGGAATTGAAAATCGGGATTGGTGGAACAAATGAACCGAGGTGCCGCTTCCCTTCCTAGCCATTCGCCCCGCTTACCCGGAGGGGATAGCGCATCTCCTCCTGGGCGAGTCGCTCCATCACGGGACCGTAGAATCGATGCCGCGGTGATAGACGTGGCCTGAGAAAGCCATCCAACTGCTGGTTCTCAACCGCGGTCTGGAACAATTCGACTTCTTTCAAAATCGTCCACGCGTTATGGATGGCCCTATTCTTGTAACATCGACTCAGTGCAACCAGCCGCGCGTGCGCAGTCTTCAACCGATCGCACACGGGACATCCGCAAGCGGCTACAAGCGGCAGCTCCGACTCCCTAATCACAGGTCGCGAACGCTCGCGTCCGGCACGAAAGAGCGGAAATCGCTCGCTACGCCCGGGCAGAAGAATCGCTCCATAACTTGCCGCCCGTCGCCACGAAAATGAGTCCACGGAATCTGCACCCAATGTAAGGACACTAATTGCAGTCACAGCCGACCCTGTTCCGAAGACATGGATTCTTGACTTGGGGAAATGCCGTCTTACTACCGTGAGCGCATCCGAAATCAGAAACGAACTGCCACCCTGACTTCCGTCGAGACGCTTGAATCGAAATCCCTTGACTGATCCACCAGAACAAATCAAGGGCACGATACCTCCAATACCCACGTGCCCCGGTCGACGGCAGACCTGTTTCACTCCATCACAAGCGACTTCAATCTCGCTTAAGCAATGTCCGTGCACCACTGGCATAAGTTTTTTCCCCGGCAGCAGATCACGCAAAAACGCAAAATTCTTCAAGGTTTTCTTGCGACGAGCGGCCCGGGTTCGCGCGTCATCGAAGGGTGAGGGAGGATAGTCGAGTGATACCAGAATGTCGACAGGCAGCTTGGAATAGATGCGCTCGACCTCCTTAACATCACACCGAACCTTTCGGTTCGCAAGTAGGACATAACCGCCCGAATCGACCATCAGCGGACCAGCCATCCCGAGTGTTTCCCTGATGTCCGGCGTAAAAAACCGCGGCATGTAACTCGGTCGAAGAAATGCGTCACCCAAACTCACTAACATCGGCGCATTTCTGAGAGATTGGTGATCCGAAAAAAGCACAGCGTTTCGGAGATTATGACCCAACCAAACAGTCGGGGCGAATAACCGTGATGAATTCAACCCAGTCTGACCAGAGGGCCGAAATGGCACACTTGAGGGCGTGGATTCCAATGGTGAGTCACGACCTTATGAAGAACTGTCGACTGGCCCGAACCGGCCCCCTGATCAACTTCCGAATAATTCGTTCCCTTTTCAGAATGGAAAGAACATCCGAGTACGGTTGAAATTCCAAACAGTCGACGACCATCGCATACTGATTCCTGACAAAGTAGCGACGCGCGAGGCGCAGGAGCCGATATATATCGGGGACTCCCCCGTCGTAACGACTGACCACTACGTGTTCCCAAAGCTCTTCAGGTACTATCCCGAGAGAAGTAAACACCAGCTGATGAGTTTTGCCAGCCTCGAACCCTTGCTCGCGCAGCTGGAGCCATATTCGACGGTGAGTTCGGCTTATGCCATACGGCCGCTGCCGCGAACACGGCAAAACGACACCAACTCCTCCAAGCGCAGTGATTTTGTCGACGCACAGTTCTAACCGTCTGACTTCTGGTCGGCCGTAGGATTGCCACCCGGTAAGACGGATCGGGTGCTTTCCAGAGGCTACAAGTGCTGTATCGCTAGGCGCGAATTTGATCGGCAAGGAATTATCGAGGATGTATACAAAGTCGGCGAGGACTGGATCCAAAGCCGAGATGCTCTCAACCAGCGTTCGTAAGACACCATGCTCTCGGGCATCGATGCAATGTCCTAGGATTTTCGTTTCCGACAATTCGGACACTAGCGGCATGTACTCGATTGGATCTGAGGAATCTCGCCACACAAGTCCGTAGTATTCAAAAATAGGAATCCATTGGCGGGGAAATCCAACAAATACAAACGACGAGTTGGGATTCGTGAGCGCGTTACGAGCCAGTCGCGGGACTAGCTGATTCGCTTTGTACCAATCGTCTCGTATGGCGGAAAACCGGACGTTGCTCGCTCCGCGAACGACTCTCCTCGAACCGGGCGACACCCCCGCATCGCGCATCGCTCAGGAATCCTTGCGCACAAAACTGTTGCTGTCAATCTTCCAGGGTTTGACCCCCTTTTCACCGAAGCATCCTCCGTCATCCTTCCGGGATTGCGCGAACAAGAAGTAGTCAACTTCATCCGAAATACGCCATAACGGGACACCCGAAGCCGCACAGCCAAACCGTGATTGACAAAGCTGCTCTATCGCTCCGTCGCTTCCTGAGCCGATGAAGTCCCTGAATCTATTGACGATCTCCATCTCCGTTTCCGGCACCAATCGAGTCACATCTTCATCGATGTCCAGAGCCTTGTCATCCTGAGGCACCTTTACGCACCCAAGATTCAACAATAGCGTGCTGATGCGGCGACTAAACACAAAGATGAAAGGACCCGCTTGAGCTTCGGGCCAGACACCCCACCGGACCGCGAGTTTCAGAAACAGTTCTCGCATACCTTTGTGCCCATCTCCGGCAAAAGGATCAAAGCCTTTTAGCCGCGGGTCCACCCTGAGTAATGACGGCGCAGTCAGGGGTACCCAAGAGGTGGCAAGTCTCAAGGCAGACGATTTGTAGTTGAAGGCGAGCCGCTTGATGACGCTGTTCACCGCCGAATGGATGCTCTGATCATTAGGCAAAACTTGCTGCCCCGCAGGCTGGAGCGACAGCAAGTGTGCATAAAACGTATCTTTGTTCCCAGACTTGATCGACTTCGAACTTAAAGGGCGCTCTTGATGCTTCGCGACCGCTGCAACCATCCCATAGAGTGGAGCAAAAGTGACCTTTTGTTTGAGGTCGTGGAGTTGACTTTCGATGGTGCAGCCTATGAGAAGGCAATTTGCCAGTTCATCAGCTTCCAAATCCTTTGGTTTCGATGCCCGGTCATCCTCATACTTGAAAGAACCGTCCGCCATTGACTTAAATATCGTGTTGGCTGTCGCAGTACAGGCATCAGAGTCGATATTTACGGGGCCACTTTCCTTGAGAGCCCTGCGTGCGCTTATCCATCCTGGCTTGTACCGCCAGGAGCGTGTCAGTAACAGAGCCAGCCGGTACGGCACCTCGAAGTAAAAGAGAACCGCAAGCAACAGATAGGCTCCAAGTATCCACAAAGCGTGCTCAAACACGACAACGGGAACGTCCCACCGCGATTGATGCAGAGCTTCGTAAGCTTTGGCGTCGCCCCCAGCCTTATTAACCACCAAGCCGCCAGCGAAGGCGGTAAGCGCCAGAATGACGACCACGATTAGGCTGACGACGGTGACGTAGCTGGGCACCTTAAAAGCCCAAAAATAAGATCGACCCAGCGGGCCAACACTAACCTCATCCCGGGCCATTTTGCGCAAACGTTTCTTGAGCGCGTCCCAAAGTTGAGCGGCAGGCACGATAACCGTCAGGACGGCAGCAAAAAATCTCGCGAATAGCGTATCAAGCATTCGGTGTCTGCGTTTCCCGACCAACACGTCACCAGTGTGGTTGGACTTGTCGGGATGATATCCCAACAAGGGACTGCAATTAAAGATTATAGGATAAAGCGCGATATACTCCACACGCGCGCTACCCCACCATTCCCAGGCCGTTTATCCGAACTCCTCCAATAAAGTTGCCGGCGTCATCCAACTGTGGCGCTAGATCGTCCTATGTTGTTTTTCGCGACCTGTCGGGCACAGACGCGGCGCTAGCACCAACTCGTGGTCTGCGTTATTCAGCGCCACATATAGTCCCAACGGAAATTCGGCTGTGCCAACGATAACCAATAGGAAACCCCGCAAGCTGTGCGTCGAGCGAATGAACGATTCCCGTATGCTCTCACGATCGCTACCGGACGGTAGCGGCCTAGTTTCTGGATGGGTGTGCCAGTCACCCACGTAGTGCAACCCTTTTTTGTGCGAGTGATCAATTTCCAGCTGCTCCGTCAAGCGGTCCGGTACATACAACGCACGAGCACGAAAATCCGATGGCCGAGGACCGGTAGCCTTTTCAATCACGACCTCTTCTAAGGACAAGCGCGCAAGCAATTGTCCTCCAGCTTCGAGCGCATTCGCACGCTTCTGTTGATATTTTTGCAGGTGCTTCAGAACTGGGGGAGCGATCGCCAAGACTTGACCGGACTGCCCGACATCAAATAGCAGGGACTTTTTCCAAGCAAACGTTAGGCGCATATGGGACACATCGTATCCTTGGTCCAGGCGCGCTCCTCCAAAAAGCCACCCGCTTCGCGGTCTTCCCTCTCTCTCCTCCACTCTGAGTTCCACGACCCTCCTGCACCCTTGAGGAGTACTTTCGGGCCTACCCAGATGCGATGCGTTGAGCGTGGAATTTTATCCAACAAGCAGTCGAGCGCCAACGCCGAGGCTGTAGCCGCAGTCCAGGAAAGTTCGACAGGGCCATAGGGCTGGTAAACAGCGCCACAAGCAGGCTCGCGACTTGGACCCGCGCCTCCCCAGTCGGTGACGACTGTCTTTGCGTCACCGAGCGGGGTAAATTGACATTGCAAGCACGAGTCGCCGGACTTGATGGCGACGGCATGCCCTGCGCAAGCGTGTGGCTCCGTCCACGAATAGAGGATGTGGGACGGGCGTTGCCCGCTCGCGTGCCAGGCGTTCAATTCGCTCTCGACGGACCAGACACCTGTAGCGCAGATGAGGAGATCGCAATCGGCTAGCAGATTCGGTTCCTTGGCCAAAACGGCTCCCCATTCTTCCGTTCGGCTGTCAAAGTGTCCATGGGGAAAACTTGCGGTCAGTTTTTTTGCCAACTCGGACGCTTTGTAGGAGCCGACCGAGTCGGCGCCAAGCGGGTGCCGCCCAATGTTGGCCCAAGCCAGGATTTCGGGGTCGATCAACAAGAGATGGCCCACACCAGCCATCGCAAGTTGGCTGGCGACGGGCGCTCCAATGGCGCCACAGCCAATGATGACGACTCGGCGCGCTGCCAGAGAGGCTTGCCGGGGATCTTGGTCGCGCCCGTGGATCCATGCTGCATCGGCGCGCTCAACCTTCGCCCGCGTGACCGGCACCGAGCTGCTGAACAATCGCTGTGCGACGAGTCTCTGCGGGGCACGGCCGGGACGAAATCCCGCGCGTACGAAATCTACGCGCCGACCCATAACATTCGTTCTTTCTGAGTTCGAAACCATCATGGCACCAAAGCATGGCCCGTTCTCACTTGTCGAGCCAAAGATGACGGGAATTGAGCGCCGTCCGTTCACAACCAGTTCCGATAGGAATGGTCTTCCTCCGCACGACCGGGCCATCTCGCCCACATCGGAGGACCGCTCTGGATACTGGTTCGGGAGCGGGACCTCGTTCAGCCACAATAAACAAGCGCTGTCCGTGCTATCGAACTGTTTCTGGTTCCCATATAAATTGCGGAGCCATCGAAGCACGCTATCTTCCGTTTCGCCAACAACCGCGAAATGTTGTCCATGCCAAATTCGCACAAGTCTCGATGGTCCGTGCGGGGCGAGGAGGCTGCGCACCGGCGGTTCACCCACGAGAACTGTAGCGTTCCAATAGGAGTAAAACTCCGTTCGAAAATCTTCGCGATTGCTACCATTTTCCGACTGAAGAAGCAGCGGAAATGCCAATTCGCGCAAGAGTTGCCTTGCCATCGCTACCGGAAGTGACGGGTCTACGGTGAGCGTTTCATCCCCGAGGCACAGCATTCCATCCTTTTCAACGTGAGGCCACGTTAGAAAGGGCGGACCGTCAATTAACTGAAACCGCGGTGCCGCGAAGGGGAATAAGCCCGAAACGCAGACGTTCATCTCCCGTGGCTGCTGGAGAACCTGAATCTTCAAACGCCATCGCGCCACGAAGTCGCAATCCTGTATTTGTGTCGCGCTTGTTTCGGGCAGGCGCACCGCACCGCATTCCTGGCACAGAAAATCATTCAGTTCCAAGATTGCTTGCTGCCGACGCTGCTCCAGCGTCGGCACATCAGGCATACCGGCGGTTACCTTCCTTCTTGACGGCTGCAGCTTCCGCAGCACGAGCGCCAATCGCATCGACAATACCCGAGGTTAGGATCGCTGGCGCTCCGTTAGCCGCTTTTGTACCGAGTTCCTCGAAGCCATCAGCTGTCACACAGAATTCGAGCGGAGCGGGAGATTTTTCCGTTGGATACTCCCCGGTGCAGTAGAAGGAGCCTTTCACGCCCTGTACGATCTTCTGGTATTCCTGTTTTGCGCCGTAGCAGGGAGGATCGCAGTCGTCATCTTTGATCGGAACGCTACTCGCCACGATTTTTCCGCCGGTCGAGATTTGCGAGAGCGCCGACCGGGCGGATTTTGAAACCTGGGCCTTCTCGTGTTTTTCGGACCAACTGTCGTAGGACAGGGAGTGCCAGGAACAATGATGCGGGGATAGCAGTAGGTGGTATGCCAAGACAGAAGGCGATTTCTTGTACTTTTCCCAGAAACGCTCCCAAATGGCGACCTCCGCGTCCCCGCCCGTCAAGAAATGCTTCCACGTGTTCGTTCCAGTGCTTTCGCGCAACGCAATATTCAAAACCACGCTCGAGTGGTTCTTGCTGAGCAATTCTTCTTCTTCCTCGTCACCGGACGGCGGCAGAGGCCCGAGCAGGCGCGCCTGGAAGAACAGATTTTGCGAGGCGTTAATCTTCGAAAACACTTCATCGATCTTGACCAGGATCGGGCCCAGGTCGTCAGTCTTGCCATCTTCGTCTTCCCCGAGCACCAAGACTCGGTCGCCCTCCACGACTCCCACGAATTTCTTGTCGCGATTCACTTTGACGCGGCGCTTGGCCTCGGCCGCGAACGCCAGCGCCTCGTCGCATAGCTTGTTTAGCTTGCCCGCCCGCCGGAAGACCATTGGCGACGACCAGATCTCGCGGATGAAGATGCGCTTCTCGCTGTCTTTTTTCTTATCGTCCGGATAGGCATTGGGCGGGCCAAGATAGAAGTGCTTCGTGAGTCCGCGGCAGTGATCCCAGTCGCCGTGGCTGGCGAGAAAAACATCCACGTACGGCCGCCCGTTGCTGTCACGCGTCAGACGGTCACGGAGGTCCTTCGCGACATCCCGGGTTTCGTCTTCCGGGTCGTCGGCGGCCTCTCGAATATTACAGTCGATCAGAATCTTCGTCTCGGCGTTGTCCGCCAGGGCGATTAACGTCATATCGCCGTTTCCCACGGGAAACAGACTCACGATCGTCTTGCTATCCTTGCTCATATTCCCTCCGAACTGAACTTGAAGAACGTAAAGTATTCCGACTGCTTCGAAATTTTCTGCCGGCTAGCTCTAAGGTCCCGAAAACTCATGTCCGGCTCTCTTCCGGCCGTTGGATCTCAGGCTTCGCGGCGATGCTTGTGGACTTTCGTTTAGGGCGACTGGTTTCCCGTGAGCGCTTCGTGGCCGAGCCCGGCCCGAGGTTTTCCGATGCGGCTAACAGCCGATCCGCGTAAGCGTCCGCCGCACGCCGAACCCAATCCGTCCTGATCCAGAACCACCAACACACCATCAGGAAGGAGTCCAACGCCGCAAAGACGGCAGTTGTCTCCACGCCGCCGATACCCTTTCGAACGGCGTGCCCAAGCGCCACCATCTCGGCTAGTAGGCAAAAAGCACACAAGCACAAGCCCAGCGATTTCAGGGCGAACAGATTTCGGCGGAATCCATAGCTGATCAGTTCTTCGAACAGGAGGCGGAACTTCTTCGTGTCCCTGGTGCACTCAAGGAGCAGATTCGAATACGCCTCGTAGAGCAAATCTGCTGCCGCAGGATTCGACTCTTCGTCAGCCGCGGTTGGCAGCCGCTTGCCGAGGAGTTCCGCCGCTTTCTCGTGGTAGCGTTCCCGGGTGTGGGGATTGAGCGATGCGTCCCGGTGTCGCAATTTCGTGACACTCGGCTTGCCGTCCCAGTTTCGAAAGAGTTCAGGCTGCTTTTTCACCCCAAAATCGCGGGTCAGATGGGCCAGGAGGTAGGTAAAGCCCACGGCCGTGAGCGGCCCGAAAAGCGCCCCCACCAGAACAGACGACTTTAGACCGAACGTCATGGCCAGTAGGGCCACTGGCAAAGAAACCAGTAGTGCCGGTTTGAGTCTTGCGTTGCGAGCGTATTCGTTGGAAAAATCCAGCTTAGCTCCGCTCATCCGATGATCCTCACTCCGCTTCCCGTGGCGATCACCTTGACTTATCCGGTAATCTCCATGCTATTCTCATCCTTGGCAGAAAAAACCCTCGGCCCCGGGTACTAGAAACGGATGATACTGATTTTTCCGTACAGGTACAACGAAAAACTCGTATCTCCTATGCCAGAAAAACGATGCAGCGCTAAGTCATTATGCTGTATGAAGTTACAAAAGCTGCACGCCCACCTGAGACACTTCCCAGTAGAACACCAATTTGCGTCCTGCTTGCGAAAGGAGGATTCCGATGGAAAGTTTTGGAGAGCGACTACGGCGTCTTCGCGGTAACCGTTCGCAAAAAGACGTTGCAAGTGAGCTAGGCTTACCCGTTACAACACTCTCTTCACTGGAAAATCAAGACAGCGTTCCGCGAGGAGACGTAGTTCAAAAGTTAGTAGAGTTCTATAAGGTACCGGTTAGCTATTTCTATAGGACAGCCCCCACGCAAGTGAAGGCCAGCGACGCTGCCAAAGCGTGGGTTGTCGAAGAGCTACCCGCGTCGACCGAAACGAAAGCAACGGATGCTGCACTCGCATGGGTTCAGCAGCTGCGCGAGCCTGCCCAAGGTAAAGATGCGGTGGCAACACAAGCGAATATCCATCTTGATGAGAAGGTCCGCGAGCGAATCGCGGAACGCATTCGACGCCGTCATGCAAAAATTTCAACCGACAAGTGATACTCCGCAGGCGCCTACGAGGGAAGAGATTGTTGAGGCTCTGCTCCTAGAGGCTGGCACGGCGGATCATCTGCCCACAGACGAGAGCAAGCTGCTCGGATACCTCAAGCTCGAGCAGCTCAGTTTCGATTTCATGCATGAATTAGACTTCCTGCCGGAAACGCAAAAACAGACCTTGGATTTACGTGCCGCTCTCAGTTTCAATGACCGTCTCGTCGCCACACAGTCCGGCCTGAGCGACAAGAGGAAGCGATTCGGGATTTTTCATGAGGTCGGACACTTCATCCTCCCCGAACATCGCAGCAAGTTGTTTCTTGATGACGACTCCACCCTCAGTTGGTGGACAAAAACCCGGATCGAGCGCGAGGCCAACGAAATCGCAGCTGAGCTGTTGTTTCAGGGTAACCGGTTCACCGAAGACGCCCTCAGTCTGCCCTCGTCGGTTCGGACGGTTACGGAACTGGCTCCTAAGTATGGCGCTTCTTACGAGTCGGCCATGCGCCGCTATGCCGAGCGGCATGTCCTTCCTTGCGCCGTCGTGATCTTGGACAAAGTCCAAAGAAACTCTGATGACTTCGAATTTGAAGACTCCGAATACAAGGTTCACTACACGATTACCTCTCCATCATTTCGCAAGCGCTACTTTTCTGCCCTGGAGATTAAAGGGGGCGGCACCATCAAAGGCTCTGAACTCTGCGGAAAGTCGAGATGGCGGGGCGTTGATGATGTTGTCGAGCACCGCATGACTGTTGGGGAATGGCACTTCGAGACAGAAATATTCTCAAACGGCTATAAGATTTTCCAATTCGTTCTACCCCCCAAAGCTGCGCTGAAAATTTAGGAAGGATGTTTCTGCTGTGACAGCGGTGGTGAGCCCTGTCGGTCTCAGTGCCGAGACTTTAGCCTGGCCTCTTCACTCGAATAATTTCACTTGCCGTGGATCGTCTTGCTCCTCGGCCTCTTCGAATCGAAACGTGCTAGCCTTCAGATACTCCTCGATTGCCTCGCCCGAAATCCATCGGCGCTTCAGGCCCTCGGCAACCGCACCGGTTGTGTTTGACCCGGCAAATGGATCGACCACAAGGTCTCCCGCATCGGTCAGTAGCTTAATGAAGAATTTCGGGAGGAGCGCGGGAAAACGCGCTGGATGAATCTTTATCCCGCTCTCCTTGCACTGTTTCGTATACGAATCGTTTGCAGAGTTATTCCCCATTTTGAGCATGCTTTCGGGAAGGTCTGGCAGTTCCGCCTCGGTGACATTGTTGGGAATCGCTCCTCCCGCATCAATTTTGTCGAACGACTCGCGTATCACATGGCCCGAAGGCCGGATCGTGCCGCGCACCCCGTTCCGATTCAACCGAATCATATCCTCGCTGTATTCCTTGAGGACCGAAAGATTCGATGCCTTCGGCCAAGGCGACTTGGACAGCCACCAAACGTATTCGACGGAATCCTTAATGCGAATGCGGCGCACCGTTACCCATTCCGCCGGCATCGGCATCTTTGCCGGGTTGTACCAAAAGCATTCCTGTGCCAGATGAAATCCGATTTCTTCGACGAGGCGGATCAGCAATTTGAAGTGATAGAGGGACCGTGTAGGTGTTCCCGGGTTATAGCTGCCTCCGATATTTAGAACAAAGCTCCCATCTTCAGCCAGGATGCGCTGGATCTCCTTGGCGAAGGGAACAAACCAGTCGACATATTCTTTCTTGCTCTTGTTTCCGTACTCCTTCTTAAAATGAAGGGCATACGGAGGCGAGGTCACGACCAAATTCACCTGGCCGTCGGGCAAGGACCGCAATAACTCCAAGGAATCGCCCAAATACGCCGCTCCATATTCGGTCTCGAAATACGGCTTGGCTTTTAGCAGCGCAGCGGGATGACTCCGAGGATTGTCTTTTTCCTTGCGCTTGGTGGCAATGCCCCTCATGTGGTCTCCGTGTCTGGGCTCCCTCGGGATTCGGCGGACTTCCCTGGATGATGTCATGATAGTACGGCCTCAGAATGAAAAAGGGTAGCAGGAATAGGTTAACAATGTCAACCCATTTGTCGGGCGCAGCTCTCACACCCGATGACTGGATTTCTCAAGCCGAGGCTGCCCGCCTGCGTGGCGTATCCCGCCAGGCCATCGCGCGCCTGATCAAGAAAGGTCGCTTCCAGGTGCTTACGATTGCCGGCAAAACGCTCCTCAAACGATCTGAGGTGGCCAAGTATGAACGAGAGCAACCAGGACGGCCTCGCAAATGACCGATGTTCTCGACAAGCTCAAGCAGCAGATCGACCAATGCAACGATCAGGAACGGAATCTCCTATTTGAGTATCTCCGGACCAAACTCCCAGAACACCCGCTCGAGAAAGAGTGGGGTGTCCGGGCCGAAATCATCCTCAGCGCGATCTCTCGGTCGTCCGACCTTACCAAGCGCGGCGTTCGCGGCATCATCGCCGAGGCAGTCTTCGATAGAGGCATTCTCTCACCCCTCAAAGGGTGGAAGGCCATTCCATTCGTCGAGGACAAACCCTACGATTTTCTGTTGCAAACCCTTGAGCAGAAACCGCGCGAGGCCCGCATCCAGGTTAAACTGCAACGTATGCTCAAGCAGCAACCGATGCGCGCCGTGGAAGCCAACCGGCACTATCCCAGCGATATGCACGTTGTTGAAGTGCAGAAGACACGCGGTGGCTTCGATCCGCAAACCAATGAGGACACACGACCCTATCGCTTTGGCGAATTCGATGTCCTCGCCGTGAATCTCCACCCTTCCACACGGAATTGGAATTGCTTCTTGTACACGCTCAGCGCTTGGCTGCTTCCCCGATATCCCGATACCAACCTCATCGAAATCTTTCAGCCGGTACCCTCCGGGCCCAACGATGTTTGGACCGACGACCTTCCCAAATGCCTGGAATGGTTGAAAGCGGGGGAACAAAAGACCATTTTCAAAATCGATCCCAAACTTCTAGAGCGGCGCACCAGAGCGAAACCCGCCGAAAAATAGCAACCGCGCGCCTTTACACCACCGTGCTCACGAGGCAATCACCTGCCTCAACCAGGAACCCAACGGAGCAGCACCTGAGTAAACAATTGTCGCCATCGTTGGATTCGTGTAAGCCGCATGCTCAGCTTGGTCCGCTTCCGTGGTTACAAACGACTCGCAGTAGCAGGCGTTCACTGCATGGTAGGTATCATCGGGCAAATCCCGACGAAGAGAACCACGCTGGACATAGCGCCAGTTCAAATACAGATCGCTGCGAACCAGCGCATGTGCCACCTTGTGCCGCCCTCTCGCGAGAAGCCGCTTAGCTAAAATCGTCAACTGCCGATCGGGTTTCCGTCGGAACACCAACGCTAGATGACCTTTGAGGGCCTGCCGTCCCCGGCTTGCCCGAAGCTCCTGCTGAATCCACCGCGGCAATTCTCTCTGCGTAATGTTTGCCAGCATTCGGCACAACTCGGGGCGTGCCGACAAATGCTCCTTGAATTCGTCCGGCACACCTCGCGCCGTCATCTTTCTTCTCCCCACAAATCGCGTGGCCTTCTCGTCGAACACGCCATCAGCGAGCTTTTGGATTTCTTCGCGGAGCGACGCGTATTCCTCGTGGTTCCAGTGCACCTCCGCGCCAGTCGCCTCTCCCACGGCATGCGACGCCTCGCGTTCGAGCAAATCCCAGGTTTCCCGCAGACACGGAATCGCGCTATCCGTATACTGCTTCAGATAGGAGAAAAGCCTCTTACCCCGCTGCATCGCATCTGGCCTGTCCATCCGAAAGGTTTTTGCCATTTCGTAAACAACGTTTGTACCTAGCCCAATATGGAATTCCCGTTTGGCAAGCTCGACGACAAGCTGTTCGGCGTCCACCGCCTGGTCACAAAGCGCGTTCCAAAGGGATGTGTCGAAATAGACGACCCTGCACGAATCCTTTTGTTTTCCTCGATGCATCGCTTGACGAGACTACAGCTGCGCGTTCTCACTCTTCACACTACTTAGCCGCGCAACGTTCCTTACACCAGCATACGTGACCTGGAGTTACTTACGTTCCCTTTCCTCAGTGAACTCAAAGAGTTCGAATTCTTAATTGCCCTTCCTTTCCAAAACCCTGCGCCTAGACCACGCTTTTTCTGTCTAAGATACCCTCCGATATTACTTCTGCCCCACCACATTCACAAATTCGTTCAGAACTGGAGGCTGAATCGCGTTCTCGCCGGTCATGACCTTTTAGTGCGGCACCAAGTGGTCGCTTTTTGCGCTGCCTCACCCGCCACTATGTCGACGCGTAGGAGTGCAACAGGCCTAATGGCCTCGTCTTCCGGATCCTATGTTTGAAACGACCTAACCAAATCCAGGCTCAGAAATCAATTCCTTTGTGATTCGCTGCCGGAGGCGTCCGTCGAGGGGCGGTTGGAATGGGGATCGGAATCTGTCGATAGTATCGAACACGCCAAACGCAAAGCCGCCACATACTCCGAAGCCTCTCTAACTACAGGTTGCCAACCTCGACCTCCCTGCATTGATGTGGAAGGAATCCCGCGAAGCGTAACGTCCGGTCCTTCTTCCTGTCCCCACGACCATGCTATCTCTCAGCCAGCTCTCCCAGTGCGCGTGTCTCGTCCCTGTGCCTTGAACTCGCCGAGCCATTTCCGCCACCCCTCGCTTGCTCTTCTCGTTCCCGCTCCGAGAGGTCTCGGTCCCGGCGTGAAACGGCATCCCTCCTCCGGCCTCCACTAGCACGGCTCGCGCCACGAAAACCGTCCTGTCACTCGTCCGTGCCGCTCGCTTCGGCCTGGACACGATCCCTCTCTCCGCTCGCCTTCCCTGTTTCGGCTCTTGCCCCTCTGGCCGGGGTGAAGGGGGCAAGAAGCCCTCGAAACAGGAGAACCATCATGAAAATCGAGCAAGCGAAAGAAATCGCGGAAAAGGCCATCGGCCAGTTGGCCGAAAGCCTCGAACGGGGCCACAGCGAAGAATTCACGAAGTACCTCGCGGCGATAGCCCGGTTCCCGAAGTACAGTCTTCACAACGTCTGTTTAATCCTGGCGCAACGGCCCGACGCCGCACGGGTGGCCGGCTATCACACCTGGCGCCAACTCGGCCGCCAGGTCAATCGCGGCGCGAAAGGCATCCTGATCTTCGCTCCGATCGTTCGCCGCAAGACGGAAAGCGCGGAATCCGGCGAGAATCCAAGGGCGGAGTCCGTGAGGTTGGTAGGATTCCGCGGAATTCATGTATTCGCCGAGGCGGACACTTCCGGACAACCGATCCCGCGCCTGTCTCGATGCACCGGAAACCCCGCAGCATTCGCCGAGCGGTTGAAACAGTTCGTGACCTCGCACGGCGTCCAGCTTGAATACACCCAACAGATTCGTCCCGCGTACGGGATGTGCTCTGCGGTGAAAATCGAGCTTCTACCGGGAATGGAGCCCGCCGTGGAATTCTCCGTTTTGGCCCATGAGGTCGGTCATCTTCTGTTGCACTTCGGGGAACGCCGCCGGGAGATTGCCAAGCGCGTGCGTGAAACCGAGGCTGAGGCCGTTGCCTTTGTGGTGTCGCAGGCGATTGGTCTCGAGGCCATGCGCTCATCCGCCGAATACATTTCCCTGTACGCGGGCGACAAGGATCTTCTCACCGAGTCGCTCGAACACATTCAACGCGCCAGTGCGGAAATCATCGCCACCATTACCGCGCCGGACTGAACAGTTCTTCGGGAAGCCCGCATCCGCGGGCTTCTCGAACATCTCTCTGTTTAATACTTGCTTGCAATTGTTCGAAATCCTGGAGCGCGTGCAACGGACCTCTGATGTGGCATACGCCGAGCCATCGATTGTCAGGGAGGAAAAGTCGGAGGACTGACCAGCCCCCTTCTGTCGCACTCAAAGGTTCCCCGACGCAGCGGGGTCAGGAGCCATCCCCGCGAGGCGCGTGGCCATGGCTGTGACGCGGCCGACGATTTCTGCCTCCAGCGGGCACGTTAACTGCCGGGTCTTCGCGGGAGAAAGAGGATGAGGCACGAGCAGTAGCAGGTTTTCCCTCCTCTCGCACCAGCTGCAGGCATACCCGTGGCGCAATTCCACGAAATAAACCGGGCGGTCCTCTATCGTGTGATGCGGACCAGCAAGGACCTTTCTCTGGTTCACGTCGATCTGTACCAACGTTCCCGGCCGGATCAGCGGGTGGAGAGTGAAATCTTTAAGACCGATGTAGCCGTAGAGAGCGTGCTTTGGACTCAGGCGTTCGACCAAACCCACCGGGATGTCACCCCAGATGGCCACAAGCTTCGAGAGCAGGTTCGTGTTGTCGAGTGCACCGTCCTGGCGAAAACGAAGCGGAAGGGTCACCGTCGCGGAATCCGTCAGATGCGCACCTTCGAGGAGGTGGGTCCTAGGGGCGGAGAAGTTGGCGTGCTCCCGTCCGAGTTCTCCGATGCGCACGTTGTAATAGCCCACTAGTTCCCCTACGGACCTGCCATACGCGGATGCCAGGCTATAAAATTTGAAAATACTGGGGGCGCCCTCCCCGTTTTCAATGCCGGTCAGCCAGCCATGCGAGATCACGTACTCCAGGTTGTCCTCCCGGGCGGCAATGGCCACGCTACGCTCTTCGACCTCGCGGATGGTGAGGCCGAGACGGCCGCGCAACTCTTTCAGCTTCGCACCCGCAGAGCGCGTCCGATCGTTAGGTTCCATTGCCTCGCATAATACGTACTCTCTCAAAGTATTGTCTAGCGAATAATCTTAGACGCATATGTAATCTGTTCATGCGCGTCCCCTTGCTTCCTTGCCCCCGGTACCGCCCGGTTTGGCCGGGATCCCGGCCAAACCAAAATTCCGCACCACCCTTCGCGCAACTTCACCGACGTTCGACCTGCAACGAACCCGCGTGCCTCGCTGCTCCGGGCAAGAAAAGGATTCCCGACATGAAAGGCAGCCGGGCGTCTCGCTCCCGTTCTCCCTCGGAAACCACCGCCGGGTACGGCGTCGCCGAGCGCGTCGAGCGGATCCTTGCGACCCGGAATCTCACGCTATCCGACATCTCACGCGAACTCCGTCGGCGCTACGCGCGGATGCCGCACTACCTTGTGCCCCACGATTTCTATTACGATCTCGGCCTTCCCGGCTACAGCCCCAGGATCGAACAGGCCCTCGCGCTCAGCCGCATTTCGCAATACCGGCTTGCCGACTGGCTCACGGTCTTCGGGTTGAACCTCGATGACATACCGACCTTTCAGGCCGAGTTTCCCTCGGCGCGGACTTCCCTCCTGGACCGCACCACCTATGACCGGGCCGCTTGGATCGGCTGGTTTCGCGACGCAGACCGCGTTGCCGGTCCGCCTGCTGTCGCCCCGTTCGGCCAGCTTCTCACTCCCGTTCACCCGCGCCGCGTGGACTCTCTTCTGGCTCCCGAACCCTCGCCATTTCTCTATGCCAAGATCGGCCGGCAGGACGCGTTCGCGTTTCCCGACCTGTTGCCGGGAAGCATCGTGCGGGCGGACACGCGCGGCGTCGGCGAATTCGTCCGAAGCATCGAGAGCAAGGACTCCGAGCGGTTCTTTCTCGTGGAGTCCGGCCAAGGGCTCGTGTGTTGCCGGTTGCACGCCCGAACGAAGGGCAGGATCACCCTCTGCGCATCGACGCTGCCGTTTGCGCAAACCGAACTGCGCCTCGGCTCCGAAGCCCGCATCCTCGGAGTACTGGACTGGGAACTCCGCCCTTTTAAGACCGCGCGGCCAGAAGTTCCCACGGCTTCGATGAAGTTTCGAATGCCCCAGACTCTCCCTGCGGCCCGGACGCAGCCAGGCCTCCGCGAACTTCTCGAACGTGCCCGGTTCCGCAGCGGACTCTCCATCCGCAACGCCTCTGCGAAGAGCCGCTTGATCGCCGAGGCCCTCGGGGATGAGAGATACTTCTGCTCTCCCACATCGCTCACAAACTATGAGACGCGGCCTCGATTGCCCCTGCAAATCCACAAGATCGTCTCGGTATGCGTCCTCTACTCGCTCGGCTTCTCGGAACTTCTCGCGGCTGCCGGCCTTGACACCGGCGATTCCGGTCGCGAACCCATTCCGGATAAGCTCGTTGGCCGCGTCGCACCGGATCCACCGTGGACGGCGAACGACGACGACGGAAGCAAAAAGCCGCCGGGATTTCTTTCGTCGCTGATCGCCGAGTTCCAGGAGATTCCGCTCTTTCTACGGCATTCGTTGTCCACCGTCGCGGGGCTTCCTGCTCTCTCTCTGCGCGATGTCTTCTGGACCGGGGGAAGAACTGCTTCGCTCCATCCGTATCTAAAGGGCGCCGTTTTCGTATCCGCGAACCGGCGCCTCAAGATTCCCGTTTTCTTGAAACGAAAATCCCTGTGGGAACAGCCCCTCTACATCCTCCTGCTGCGGGATGGAACATACCTGTTGGGGGGCTGCAGCATCGAGGGCTCCACTCTCATAGTGCACCCGTTTGCGGACGGTTCTTCTCGCCCGCAGATGCTTCGGAATGGCGCGGATGCGGAAGTGGTTGGCAAGGTCACGGCAATCTTCCGCCGGCTTCGATGACCGTTTCTTGCGCACTCCTCGGAAGGTCCTGAGCATTTATTTTGTCTCGAACTTCGCTGGCTCGCGGCCGCTATTCGTCCCGTGTGGACCCTGCACGCGGGGCGGATCGCGTCATGGTCCTCGAAGCGGGAAGAATCATTCGCGAAGAAAGCACGAAACCAATTCCAAAAAGCGACAGCCACTCTGCGGCGTAACTACCTGCAAACTCCAGGCGCCTTTCCTCGGGCCGCCGCGTTCGGGTTTACTGGCTTGCGCCTGATTAGGCCCGGAATCCGCGCACTCGCACAAAGCTCGCTTCGTCTCCGGCTCTCCGTATCTTGTTGTCCTGCCTGGGGAATTCGCGGGCCATGACCGAATCTCGAACAGTTTGCGATGTCTGTGGCTATCGGGCGCCGGAACTGGCAATGTCCGTGAAATCCGAGCGAACCACGAACTGGGGGAAGGATTCAAAACAGTGCGAGTCGCAGAAAACGTCCGGTCCACGCACAGCCAGGATGGCGGCATCGTCCTCGACATTCTCCACGGGCAGATGTTCCGCCTCAATTTCGTCGGATCGAGAATTCTCGAACTCCTGAAGCAGGGCTCTTCGGAATCCGAGATCGCGGAACAACTCGCGCGCGAGTTTGGGATCGACCGCAGCACGGCAGAAACGGACGTGCGTGAGTTTGTCGAAACGCTCGAGAAGCACCACCTATTGACGGTGCGCGACGGAAATTCTCTCACCTGAGCTGGAGCATCCCTGTGTGCATGGAACCACACGAAGAACGCGAGACCCGCCGCATTATTCTCCTCAGGGGGAAGAATCCCGAAGTCCTTCTCGGCTTTGAGAGAGCGCATCGAACTCTTCCCGAGGTTGAAATTCCGCGTTGGCAAAGAGTCGCGGAAAACCTCACCGCCGCTCTCCGCGAAGCCTGCGGCATCAATGCCGTTTCGCTGTCTTCGCTCGAGGCGCCTCCTGGGGAATCAGGCTCCCAGCAAATCCATTACGAAATCATGGAACCATGTGGTCCAGTTGTGGATGCTCCACGCCAAGAGAAATGGATGGCTGTCGACAGACTGGTCGAGAGTGGTTTCCGCGATCCTTCGGACCTTCAAGCGGTACGCCAGGCCATCGCGCAAGTCATGGCTCACGCTGAACACACAACTCGAGGATCATTCGGAAGGCTAGGCTGGTTCCCCGATCTCCAGCGGTGGGTGCAAGAACAAATCGGAACACATGGGCTTCACCTCAACGGCAGGTTCCGGCAGCTGAATGCCTGCCCCACGTTCAGCCTCATTCGCTTTGAAACCGATGGCCCGGCGGTTTGGTTCAAGGCCGTGGGCGAGCCGAACCAGCGGGAATATCCGCTCACGCTGGCGCTCGCCCGTTCTTTCTCTCGCCTCCTACCAGAAATCATCGCCACGCGGCCGGAATGCAACGGCTGGTTGGCGCGCGAGGCGGAGGGATCTCTCCTTTGCGAATGCTCCGAACTTGCTTCTTGGGAGGCAGCAGCCGCGGACCTTGCGGAATTGCAAATCGATTCACTCGGCAGGAGCTTGCACCTTCTCGACACCGGCGCCCGCGACCTGCGAGCATGGGCGCTCGCGGACCTTGTGGAACCATTTTTTCGAGCGATGGGCGAATTGATGGAACATCAGACCAACACTCCTCCCGCGGTGCTCTCCCGCGAACAGCTTCGTTCTCTCTCCGCAAGAGTCCACGACGCCCTCACGTTGCTGGAAGAGACAAGCATTCCCACTACCTTTGGACACCTGGACATGAATCCCGGGAACATCGTTTGCTCCCCCACCGGCTGCGTGTTTCTCGATTGGGCGGAAGCTTTCGTCGGACATCCCTTCCTCACGTTCGAATATCTGCGGGAACATTTCCGGCGAACCTTCGGGCAGGATTCCTCACAAGAAACGCAGTTTGTCGCTCGCTACACCTCCCCGTGGCTCGCGTTTGTCTCTGAGGGTGACATCGGGCACGCCCTAGACGTCGCACCCCTCGTGGCCGTATTCACGTACGCGGCCGGAAACGATCTGTGGAAGGACGCGAGGAGGCTCGAGGAACCGCGCACTGCAGGCTATCTGCGCAGTCTCACGCGGCGGATGGAGCGCGAAGCCTATGGACTCGTGGAACGGAGGGTGCCATGCCCAAGCTGATGGAGCCTCCGCCTCATTCTCCCGTCGAAGTGGTTACGGATTTTCTGCACGGCGTTCCCGTGCAAGATCCCTACCGTTGGCTCGAAGACCAAGATTCTCCCCGTACGCGGGCTTGGATCGCGGAGCAAACACGCTACGCGCGGAATTATTTGGATGCGATTCCAGGACGTGACCTCATCCGTCGGCGAATCCGGAAATTCCTCGCCGCGGAAACTTATGACTCCCTGCAGAAAAGAGGAGGCCGCTACTTTTTCCGCAAACGTCTTCCCGACCAGGAACAGCCCTGCATCTATATGCGCAACGGTACAGAGGGTGAGGACCAACTGTTGATTAATCCCCTCGAAAGAGGCACTGGCGAATTTACCTCTGTAACTCCGCTGCGAGTTTCCCTTGACGACCGATTGCTGCTATATGAAGTGAAAGAAGGGGGAGAGCGAACTGGGACGTTCGAGCTGCTCGAGATTGCGACCAGGAAGCGCCTTCGCGATTTTCTCCCCCGCGGGTATTTGCGCGGCTTTGCCTTCGCGCCGGACGGCAAGAGTTTTTACTACGTTCACGAAGCCGTCGATACCAAACGCCCCTTCTACCGCGCCGCATACCAGCATGTTTTGGGAACGCCACTCAGCGAAGACCCAAACATTTTCTTTGCGGGCGAGGACGAGAAGATTCGGCTCAGTCTTTCTTCCGACAGCAAACGGCTTGTCTTCCTCGTAATTCGATTTCTTGGGAAAACGTTCACGGATATCTACCTGAAACCCTTCGATGGAAATGGGAAGGCAGAGCCGATTTTCCGTGGAATCGACTATAGCCTTGGTCTGCGTTTGCTCGGCGACAGGATTCTCGCCATTACCGATCGCGATGCGCCGAATCGTCGCATCGTCGAAATCCGGCTTCGCGAGGATGGCCAACACGAATGGATCGATCTCGTTCCCGAAACCGATATCCCCATTGGAACCTGGATCGTTGTTGGCGATCGCATGTTTGTCTCTTATACGAAGCAGATGAAGCAGACCATCTGCATCTTTGACTTCTCTGGGCAGAGGCTCGGCGAGTTACCGATTCTCAAGAACGAAACCGTCCGCATGGTTGGCGCCTCTCCAGACAGCGACGAACTGCTCCTCGAAACAGAGTCCTTCGTCAAGCCGGTCGAGATCCTCCGCTATTCCACGAAAACCAACCACAGCACGCTTTGGGCGAAGAAGAGTATCCCGATTGACTCTGCAAACTACGGACATTCCCAGGTCTGGTACACGTCCAAAGACGGCACGAAAATTCCTATGTACCTCGTCGGCCGCCTGGACGTTCTCTCGAAGTCTGGCAATCCAGCGATCATGACCTCTTACGGTGGCTACGGCATCTCTATGACCCCGCAATTCAGCGTTTTCGTCGCCTTCCTCATGGAACGCGGCTGCCTCTTTGCCCTACCGAACATTCGCGGTGGTTCGGAATTCGGAGTTGCGTGGCATGAAGCAGCCAAGCGCCGCAACCGTCAGACGGCCTACGAGGACTTTCTTTCTGCTGCCGAATGGCTCATCAACACTGGTCGCACCGCTCCTCGGAAGCTCGCGATCTTCGGCGGCTCGAACTCCGGCCTGCTCGTCGGGGCGGCCCTGACACAACAGCCAACCCTGTTTCGCGCAGTAGTGTGCTTGGTTCCCCTGCTGGACATGCTTCGTTACCACCTGTTTGACGACGCCTATCTCTGGAGGAAAGAGTTCGGCACCGCCGAAGACCCGGAAGACTTCTCAGCCCTCGCTAGATACTCACCGTACCATCGGGTCCATGAGGGCACAGCTTATCCCGCCACACTAATCGTTTCTGGTGACCGGGACGGTAAATGCAATCCGCTCCACGCACGCAAGATGACCGCGCGCTTACAGGCGGCGAGTACGTCCGACTACCCGGTCCTTCTCGATTACCAGACTTTCCGCGGTCACGCACCGGTACTGCCGTTGAGCGAGCGCGTCGAAGCGCTTACGGATCGGCTGGCATTTCTTTGCGATCAGCTGCAACTTCCGCTGTGAAAGGAGACTTTGCTGATGTCTCTTCTCGCACTCAAAGCCTATTTTGAATTGATTCGTTTCGAAAGGTATCTCGCGCCCGGCGGATTCGCGGCACTTCGCGCGAAGGTACGCGTTTGCCCTCTGGCAGCACAGACCCCGGCACCGGCAAACCATGCCATTGAACGGATCTGCTCAGCGGTGGACACGGCCTGCATTTGGTACTGGAAGGAAGTGCATTGTCTCCAACGCTCTGCCGCAACGACGTGCCTCCTCAAACGATGCGGCGTGGCGGCCGAGATGGTCATCGGCGCGCGGCCGACGCCGTTCAAGGCACACGCCTGGGTCGAGGTGGGCGGCCGCATCGTAAACGACAAACCGTATATAGGGGAAATCTACCCGGTTCTCGACCGCTGTTAGCAGGGTTCCGTCACTCTCAGTTACGAGGTTTACGACCATGAGTGTTCAGTTTGGAAGATGGAATATCGACGGTAAACCGGTGGACCAGGATTATCTAGAAACCGTTAAGCCCCTACTCGCCCGCTATGGTCCAGACCATTGGGGAACTTACGTGAAGAATGACATTGGCATTCTGTACCATGCTTTTCCTACCTCCCGGGAATCCCGTCGCGAAACGCAGCCGAATGTCACCGGGTCCGGTATCGTTCTCACCTGGGACGGACGCTTGGATAACCGGGAAGAAATCCTTTCCCACTTCTCCCGCACTTTGAGCGCCGACGCGACCGATGTAGCCATTGTTGCGGCGGCCTATCAAAAATGGGGCGTGGACTCCTTTGGCAAGCTTCTCGGAGACTGGGCACTCTCTGTCTGGGACGGAAATTCTCGTGCTCTGGTCCTCGCCAAAGACCCCGTCGGGACTCGCCACCTTTACTATTCTTCACGAAAGAATGAAATCACCTGGAGCACAGCGCTCGAACCGCTGGTTCTTGTCGCCGGTGACTCTTTCCTCCTCTGCGAGGAATACATCGCCGGCTGGTTTACCCTCTTCCCTGCGGTTCATCTGACTCCCTATGTTGGAATCCATTCCGTCGCGCCGTCCTCTTTCGTGGTGATCCGACAGGAAACGCAGATGGTGACGAAGTATTGGGATTTTGATCCGGCCCTGCGCATCCGCCACAAAAAAGATGCGGATTACGAAGAACACTTCCGCGTGCTTTTCGCGCAGTCGGTGCGACGCAGACTCCGCTCCGATGGTCCTGTCCTCGCGGAACTCAGCGGCGGCATGGACTCGGCGTCCATCGTCTGCATCGCCGACGACATCCTAGCCTCTGGAACAGCCGACACTCCCCGTCTCGACACCGTCTCCTATTATGACGACGCCGAACCCGACTGGAACGAGCGCCCCTACTTCACCAAGGTCGAGGAGAGGCGGGGCCGCAGCGGCATGCACATCAATGTAGGCCGCCAAGACGGCCAGTTCGGTTACCCGTTCGACGATTCCTTCCCGGTAACTCCGAACGCTGTGCGCGGCCGCCTTTCAAACCTCCACCTTCAATTGAAAAACTGCATGACTGCCCACGGAATTCGCATCGTCCTGTCCGGCATGGGAGGCGACGAGGTTACCGGCGGTGTGCCGACACCGATACCGGAACTCCAGGACCTTCTTGCAGGAGGGCAATTTCGAACGCTCGCGCACCAGCTAAATGCCTGGGCGCGGAGCAAAAGAAAGCCTTGGATGTACCTGCTTCTTGAAAGCGTTGCCGCATTTCTTCCTCCTCGATGGTGTGGTCCGGCACACAGGCGCCTCCTGCCGTGGCTCCATCCAGATTTTGTCCAACGAAACCGACGAGCTCTCCTCGGCTACGACTCTAGCGCGAGGCTGTTTGGTCCCTTGCCGAGCTTCCTGGCGAACTTGAACACACTCGAAGTCATGCGAAGGCAGCTCGCGTGCTCGCCTTTGCCGACAGATCCGCTCCACGAGAAGCGCTATCCCTACCTCGACCGCTCATTGCTGGAGTTCCTGTATGCCATTCCTCGCGAGCAACTCGTGCGCCCCGGCGAGCGCCGTTCCTTGATGCGCCGGGCACTCCGCGGAATCGTCCCCGACGAGGTATTGCAAAGAAAGCGGAAGGCGTTTGTCACCCGCGCTCCCCTCGAAACCATAGATGCCGAATGGCATCGCACTCCGGGAACTACTCCGGAAATGGTCAGCGACTTAATCGGAATCGTCGACGCACGAAGGTTTGTTCATGCCTTGAATCAATCACGCTCGGGAGACGACATCCCGCTCGTTCCATTGATGCGCACGCTGGGCATCGAAACTTGGCTCCGCCATCTGAAACAACATGCGCATCTGTCTGTCGCGATCTTGAATGAAAAGCGGCCACAGGCGAAAAAAGCACACACGAAGATCTGCCCCGTTCCGTGTTCACTTCACCCAAAGCGATGTTGAACCGGGCAGTTCGTGGCGGAAAGCCACGAGCCGAGTGACCAGACGCCGCCGCAACGGATTCGGCTCGAAAGGGTCGAATAATTAAACATCAGCAAGGAGAACGATGATTATGATTTACAACAAACCAGAAGTCACAAGACTCGAAGACGCCGGTGCGGCCATCCAGACGCAGCACCTTTACAAGGACGCCATGCCAACGGACGGCAAACCGGACAGCGAAATCAACAGCGTTGCCGCCTATGAGGCGGACGAATAACCAAACCATGGGGCATCCAGATTCGTTCCGGGTGCCCCTCACAAATTCTCGCGTAACTTCCGGGACGCGAGGAACCCCGTTCTATCCAATTCCTACGGAGCGCTGTGCGAAGCGATTTTCCCTGCCCGCAGTCTTCTCCACAAAGAGTATTGATCCGCTTTGGCTGGCGAATCGTCCTCCTCTCCAAGGAGCCAGAACCGAAACCAGTCGACGTTTCCCTGCTCCGAAGCCAGCCTCTCGGCAGGCTTCTGTACAACATGCTGGCCCTCCGGAAAGTAGACAAGATCGACGGGCTTGCCCTGCTTCCATAAGGCAGCATAGATTTCCCATTCCGCCAGGACGCTGTACGGGCCAATGGCTTCGATGCGGAGCGGTGTCTCCATCCTGTCCACATGAAATCCCGGCGCTCGCTCTTCCCAAGTTCTCAGCCCGTCTCCAAATGGACTAACGCCATAAATCTGGAGTTCCTCGTCGTGTGACCGCCCTACGCCGAACAACAGAAATTGCATGTAACTTTCATCAGCTCCGTCCGCGATCGTTGCCGCAGCAAATCGCGTGGGATTCGTGATGAGCGCGCTTGCAACGTAATAGCAAGTTCGGCTGAAACCGATGATCCCTACCCTCTCCGGATCGATCCATCCCTGGGCGACCAGGCTCTCAACCGCGGATTCATATCCCTCTATGTAATCGGAGGCTTCGTGAGGAGTTACGACGCTCTCATATCTCGTGGGCATCTGTAATACCACCATGCCGGCACCGGCGAGCGGTCTAGCCGCAAAAGCAGTTGTGTAGGGGCCGTCGGTCACAAATACGCCTCTTCGGAAGCCGTGCGTTTGGATGACCAATGGATAGCGCTTGCCGGCGACAAAGCCGGGTGGCATCACCAACCCTCCGATCCATTCGTGCCCGGAGCGATCCTTCCACCTGAATTCCGACGCTACGCCCAAATCGAGTTGCGCAAGTTGTGCATTGGGATCCCACACTTTCGCTGTTCGACCGGTCGCGAGATCCTTGGCCCATACTGCGGGCGGCGTGTTTAAATCCTGCTGAATCTCAACCGCTACCCCCTGTGCTTCCGCCGCGCTCGCGCGCGAACCGAAAGCGGAGAGTTCTGGCAAGGTTCGCACTTCAACGGGTTTCCAGGTGCCATTCTCGAAACGGTAGCGCTCTTCGGTATGCTTCTCAGGGGCGTTCCAAAACCGGAGAATGACCTCCGTACTCTTGTTTGCGCCGAAGGCGGCACCCGTCAGAATCTTGCTCGCTCTCTTGTACCTGGCAAAGGTCACGCAACTCGTCTCATCCGAGGAGACCTGAACTACGGCTGCGGCGCAATAGTGGCGTCTGTCGGACGTTTCCGGCCCGCCATTCCCATCGAACGGAAGGTACGTGTTGGTCAGCAACACTTCCTTACCGTCGGGCGACCACACAGCTTGATTTTCATCGGCAGACCCCAAATACCAGGCACTGGGCCCGTTGATTAACACTTCGGTGCGTCCGCTGCTCACATCGACCAGCGCATACTGCGCCGGCCACACGCTGTCTGATGGTTCCGTATTTTTTGAACGAACGCTCAAATAGCTGAAGGTGGGCTCATACCTCTCCCATTGAGAAGGAATGGTTTTACTCGGAGTCAGAAGAATCACCGCCTGGCCTCCGGGTGAAAGTGACAGAACTGTGTTTGAGTACGGCGGCAATCTCGGGGCAGCGATGGGTTGTGTGGTGTCCGGATTGATTAAACGGCGGGTCTTTCCGTTCAAGGCAACCCACAATTCGCTCGCCCTTCGACCCTTGGCCCTCTCCGGGAACAGCACGGACGTCAACGTCGCCCCCGTGATGTCTCGAACGACGGAATTGACGCCTTCCGCCGCGGCGGGGCGGCCGTCGTCCGGAACTGCCAGATAGACCACGTCACTTATGCCAGGTTCGAAGCGAACGACATCGTAGCCTTCGGGACTGAGCACGTGCGTCGAGCCGGAATCCACGTCAGCCTCCGTGAGCTGGCGCTCGCCCTGCGCGTTTTGCTCCAGGAACAGAACACTCCTGGAGTTCTGCCTCCATCGGAGAGCCGTTATCACCGGCTCGTAGGCACCCGTGTACTCAACTTGAGGAATGGCCGCCCATCGCGCAACAACCGTGGGAGTACACGGCTTGCCGCCATCGTCCGCTAGGAGTTTGCGCACCTCTGCGGATCGGAAAACCCGGATCGTGGATTCGATTTCATTGGTTTCGATCAGGCCTCGGGATGTCACGAGGGCAAAATAGTTGCCGTCCGGTGAAAACTCAACGTCTCCTCGACTGCTGCCGTGCCCGAATCGCACCATCTCGATCGAGTCTCTGACCGTGAAACGGCGGTCTTTTTCTCCTACCAAAGGAGCGTGTTCTTGACTCGGTCCCGTCCCTGAGACCAGAAGCCCTGTTGCCAACAATCCCGACAAAACAGACGCGTAGCGAATAGCTCCTCCTTCCGCGATCAAACTAGAAAAATGGGCGAGGTAAGCCTCAAATTCCTGACGAGTCCGCTGCGAAGCTCGACGGATTCATTCATACGGAGTCGAGCTCCAGAGAGAACTTCCTTCGTGACCAGCTAGAACACGGCTTTCAGAGCGAATTGCATCGACCTCGGTCCGCCCGCCTGATAGAGAGGACTCAGTACTCCCAGTGAGGTATTCAGCGTATTGGTTGCCTGACCAAAAGTAGGTTCCCCGAACACCGGATTGATAAGACCGAAGTTCGGGTGATTGAATACGTTGAATGCTTCGGCCCGGAACTGCAGTTTCAAATGCTCCCCCAGGGGAAACTCGCGCCTCACGGCCAAATCCATCTGCCACAAGCCAAAGCCTCGCGCGAAATTCCGAGGCGCATTGCCGAGTGCCCCCGGCGCGGGTTCCAGAAAGGCCCCGGGGTTGATCCCCCGCCCTCCCGGGTACTGCGGGCCATACAGGTACAAAGGCTGGCCCGGGACAAGGTCGAGGCCGCCGTTAAAGGATTCACCGGTGGCCGGATCGACCGCCGTTGAACCATTTAGAGTTACTGGAAAGCCCGTACGCGCAGTGAATCGATCATCGATGCCCCATCGGTGAAAGATGGCGCTAGCCACTCGTCCCCGGAAGGGGTTCGGGAGATCGTACGAGAAAGCAGACGAGAAATTATGTCGGACATCAAAGTCTGAATTCCCTCGAACGTAAGGCAGCGTTATATTGGTCGAACCATAGTCAATGGAGTGACCATAAGTGTAGGAGGCCAATGCGCTGAAACCGTGGCTGATCCGTCGCTTGAACTGTAACTGAAGCGCGTGGTAATCGGCCGTGGATCCGTTCTGGAAAAACAGAACATACGTGAAATTCGGATTGAATTGCGCGGCATTCACCTCATTTCCTTCGAGCAGTCTCCCGGCATGGGCGCCCACATAGGTCATTGATACCGCCTGGGAGTCCCCGAGAGCCTGTTCGACCGCTATATTCCATTGCAACGTGTACGGCAACTGCAGGTGCCGAGGAAAGGCGTAGATGTCCTCATACGGCGACGTTGGATTCTGAGAGATGGGCGGCAATGCCTGCGCCGGCGACAAGGGAAAGCTAGCAGGTGCGCCAAATAGTGAACCAAGTGTGATTGAGGACGAATAGTTGGGCCCGAAGAAACCTTCCGTCGCCAATTGTTGCCCGGTGTCAAAGAACAGTCCTGCACCACCGCGTATTACCGTTTCATATTCTTGCTTCGTGCGCAGAATGTACGCCGCGCCAAGTCGCGGGGCAAAGTTGAACCAAGTCGTCTGCCAGGGTTTCGTTCCTGCAGGCGCCAAGGTCATGGTCGCCAGGTTGTTTGCGCCTTGCACCGTCAAAGGCAACGAACCTTGTGTTACTCCCGCTGGGGGATTCACATCCCAGCGCAGCCCCAACGACAGATTGAGGCGGGGCGTGACTCTCCATTCGTCCTGTGCAAAAGCCGAGAAATTGCTAAGCACTGGATAGATGTTGGCATTGTTAAAGGATATTGCTATGTCCGCGCTGTTTGCCTGCACCGAACTCGTGCTTAAGAAAAAGTAGGACGCACGAGGCGCGCCCACCTCTTGGAGGGGAGTGAGCCGGCGGTAATCGATCCCGAACTCCAACCCGTGTTTTCCCAGCGGGACGTTCAAAGAATCCGTGACATTCCATTGTCGCTGAAGGGCTGAATCTGCTCCCTCGGTGAGAGAAGTGAAAGAGGGATAAAGCGCCAACCCGATCTCCACCTGATATGGAGACCCTGGCGCGACCTGCTGGATCTGCCCCAAGTTCACCGGCTTGGCGCCACCGAAATCGTCAAGACTATAGGTTTGATATGCTTCATTCGAGGTGTAATTCAGGCGGAATTCATTGCTGAGCTCGCTTGTGAACATACTTGTCGCGCCAAATGTGTAGGTCCTCGCTGTGTAAGATAGCTTCTGTGTTTCCGAAGGAACGCCCCCCGTCTGAGCAATCTGCCTCGCGGCAGTGTTGGAAGTGGTGTTGCCAAAGCGAAAGAAGAGCTTTAGCCGCTCATTCACACTATGGTCGAGTCGCAGACTGATCGCATCGAGTGAACTCGGATTTGACCACGTGCCGATGAACTCTGCTATTCCTGTCGGGTTGCCCAGCGAATCCAGGACTTCTGGGCCGTTCGCCACAGGAAAAGCGTTCAGGACGGAATCCAGTGGAGCCGGTGCGCTTTGCCGTGTCGCTGGGTCGGGAACATAGACGATCGAAGAGGCCTGAGGCTGAAGTAGACGCAGCCCTTCGTAGGAAAAAAAGAAAAAACTCTTCTCTTTTCCATTATAGACCTTGGGAATTGGGATGGGACCGCCGACTGTCCCCCCGAAATCATTCTGACGGAGCGGCGGCTCAGCTTGCTTGAAGTAATTATTGAACCAATTGTTAGCGTCAAAGTAGTTGTTCCTCAAATAATTGAATGCCGTGCCATGCCATCGATTTGTTCCGGAACGAGTCACAAATGAAAATTGACCTCCAGGGTTGCGCCCAAATTCGGCGGAATAGGTCGAGCTTTGAATTCGGAACTCTTGAAGCGCATCGACCGACACGAGCGCCTGCGTGGTTCCTAGAGCGGTCGAATTCGCCACCGATCCCGTCGTTCCGCTGGAGGGTGTTCCAGGATAGGTACCGACATTCGCACTGACCCCGTCCACTGTGTAGTAGTTCGATTCGGTGCGTTGACCGTTGACACTGAACTCACCGCTGAATCCTGCTGTTCCCCCCGCTTGGGGGCTGTTAGTGACTACTCCTGGCGTCAACAAGATCAAGTCTTGGAAGCTACGGCCATTGAGCGGCATGTTGTCGACATACTTGCTATCCACAACGGTGCTGACGGCAGCGTTTTCTGTGTTGATGATCGCTGCCCCACCCTCCACAGTCACTATCTCGGAGGCGGCCCCGATCGGTAGTGTAAAATTGATGGCGAGTGCATCCTGAACGTGAATGACGATGTCCGGCTTTATGATCGTCTTGAATCCGCTGTTGGAAACCTGAATGCGGTAGTTCCCCGGGGGGATATTCGGCACCACATAATACCCTTCGCTGTTTGCCTTGCCGGGATACTGAACTCCCGTCGCATTATTGATGATCAACACGTCAGCGCCGACAATTACCCCACCCGAAGGGTCGAGGACGATTCCGCTGATCGTTCCATTCGGTGACTGCGCAAAGCTCAAACTAGCTGCAAGAAATAGACACACCAAAAGCCGCACGCCCCGGTTCACTCGCACGAAAATCCTCCTAGTGCGTGATGACACGCCCTTATTGGGGTTTTCATGCGAAAAGGAATTTTCTTGCCGCCAACTGTCTTTTGATGGATGGGCTTCTGCAAGGAGGGCCGGGGCGTTCTCGCTCAAGGGTGATTGGGATTGACCTTCAGATACGCATAGAGGAAAGGCTTACTGCTGGGCTTGGCACTGCCGCCATTCGGTTCCACGGTCACGAACACGGCGTCGATCTCTGCGAGCTTCTGTGGGTCGTCGAATTTTAGAATCCACCGTTTCTTCGAAACGCTATCTTCGTAGAGAACACCCAGATTCAAGGCCTGTTCTCGGTCCGGCCCCCGCTGGCCCCAAACCTGGAACGTGCTGGCGTTCTTGACACCCGGCTGCCGGTCAAGATCGTAGGCGTAAAAAATTAGAGACTTCCCTTTTGTGAAAAAAATGCGCCCGTAGGATTTCTGCGTTGCCGCGTCTTTTCCGACGTCGATAACCTCGGCAACGTAGAGCTCCCGCGCCCCCATCAATTCCCGAATGTCCCGGTCGTGATCCAGCAGTTCTTTTTGTTCGGCAAGCTGAGCCTGTTGTTGCTCGACGGTCCCTTCTCGGCTTTGCAGTTGCCGGGTCTGAGCTGCAACGACCTGGTCACGTTCGCGCAATTGCTGCGTTACTTCTCCCAGGTTAGCTTCGAGCGTCGCCACACGGGAGGACTCTTCTGAACGCGCTCTTCCCTCGGCATCGAGTTTCTTTTGCAGGTCCGCAAGATGAGCGCTTGCGCTTGCCTCTTGTTCTGCAAGCCGGTTCTCCTGCTCCTTTTGTGAGGCAGCCGATTGCTCCACCCGTTCGTTTTCGGCAGCCTTGAGCCGCTCCACCTGCTGTTTCAGATCGTCAAGCGCTTTGTCGCGCGCGGCAAGCTGCGCACGGAGAGCATCGCGGTCGTGACTGAGATCACTCAGCTGAGCTTCTAGGAAGTCCTTTCCCGGCCCTCGGGTTGCCGGCACATTTGTTGCGACTTCTACGCCTCTGCGGATGCCCACGCGGTACGCAGAAATGGCGAGTGCCAGGAAGAGCAAAATCGCAGCGGCGTACGTCATCCAGAGTTGACCCCAGCCGAATCGGAAGGGTAAATGACCGCGACGATGGGAGTCTTCCACGCTATCGATTACATGTTCTGCGACTTGTTGGGAACTCGCTTTACCATCTTCTTTGGCCAAGCGTTCAAAGAGCGCCGCCTCGGCCTTGTCCTGAGACCAGGACGTATCCAACTCCGGCTCATTCGAGGGGAGTCCGGCGGCAATGGTTGGGACCGCAGCTTGAACCGTCTCCTGGAACTGCTTTAAAGCCTCCCGGCAGGCAGCACACCCCGCCAGGTGCTCGTCCAGCTTGTGGCGCTGTTCCTCTGTCAGTTCACCGGCGGTCGAAGCAGCGCATAATTCCAGAAACTCTTCATGCGGACTCATACGGCACCGCACCTTGGCTCTCTAGTGACTCCTCCATCTTTACCACACTGTTTAACGATCGCGCAATTCACTGGCGAACATACGCTTTCTCAAGCGGTCGAGACCGCGGTAGAAATGGTGGTACACGCTGTCCAGCGTCAGATTCCTCATCTGACTAATCTCGGCAAAGGTGTAGCCCTCATAGAAATGTAGCCGGAAGGTCTCCCACTGGTCGGGGGTCAGGCACTCGATCAGTTCCCGCCAGCGAACCCTGCCAAAGAGTCCCTCGCCCGACTGGTCGTACCCCACTGTCGGGGGTGCTGTGATGTCGTCAACTTCCAGCTCGTCAAGCGCCATCGACCCATAGTGCGGACGAGTGCTCAAGTGAACCCTGCGCCGCAGCGCTTGGTAATAGCTCGTTTGAACGATCCAGCCGCGGGCGGGTCCTTTCGAAGAGTCGTACAAGTGTGCCTTCCGAAAAAGGTGCAAGAAAAGCTCTTGCACAAAGTCCTCCGCTTCGGCGGAATCATGCAGACTTTTCTTGCCAATACTGTGGACGAGTCGACCATACCGGCGGAACAGAAAGCCCAAAGCTTCCTTATCCCCGGTGCACATCCTGGCAAGGAGCGCCTCGTCGGAGGGTCCATCATCCGGGACAGTCGTCTCCTTATATAGAGGAGCTGTCGCCGTTCTGCTTTTGCGCAGCGGAAGGGTGGGAAAGCGGGCTGCGGGGATGGAACTCGACATGGTCAGGCCTTCTCCGCGCTCGCATCAAACTTGGGCTTCTTCATCATCCGTGCATCTTCTATTTCACCGGATCTATTTTGTCGGTAACTGTCCCTTGGCCAATTGCCTACAGCCGAGCACGATATTCTCAACATGGCCAAACGCCGTAAACAAATTCAACCCCGCTCAGGAGTGGAGAAGGCGTTTGGGCAGGTAATACGACAGATCAGAAAAAAACTGGAGATCTCGCAAGCAGAACTGGAAAAGAGAACCGGGCTAGACCGCACCTTCATTAGCGACCTCGAGAGAGGAATCCAGGGACCCGGTATTCGCACCTTATTTCGTCTAGGAAAAGGGCTCGAAACTCCGGCCTGGGACCTAATCCACCTTACCGCTCAGTCTTCCTTTTTTGTCTTCCCGAGAAGCAAGGGCACTGCCTGAATGTATAGGCTATAAGCCTATAAAACAAGCGCAATCTGTAGGCCCACCGCCTATTCCGACCACCTCCTCTCACCATGTAATTTACGCCTAGAGCGATCATGTCCAGCCCCGAGCGTCAATGTCCGCCAGAGTTGCTGAATTCTCAGGAACTATTTGGAGCAAGAATTCGCAGATTTCGCGATTCGCTAGGCCTTTCGAGAGAAGTCGTTGCGGAACGCGCTGGAATTGACGCTGACTATCTCGGCGAGATTGAGCGAGGAGAGAAGTGGCCGGCACTGTGGATGCCTCGTGCGATTGCGCGCGTGCTAGGAGTTTCTCCCGCCAGATTCTTCGAATTCGACGAGGATACTGACGACTCGCCCCTAACCGATAAGGTCAAACGTCTCCTGGATGGCCGCACACCCGAAGAACAAAACCTAGCGCTGCGCGTCGTAAGGGCGATTTTTGACTTCTAACGAAAGTGATCTCTGCCTTATTTGTTTCGCGAAAGAGCCAACGACCCCCCGAACTAAGTCCGTGCGAAGGAAGATGGCTCTTTGAGTGGCTGAAGAAGAACAGTAGCCCCGAGTTTCGCATCCCAGCACAATTTCGCTCAGTCCGCACCCTATACGACAGCCGTTCCCATGGCCCGGAACGGATTCGGACGCTTTACATCTTCACAACTTGTGAAGTACCGTTGAAAGTGCACATCGTCACCCGCAAGCATCTGAGCGAAGCTATGGAGAAGTACCCGGATGCAGCGGACGAGATCAAGGCATGGATGGCTGTCGTCAAAGAGGTTCGATGGCACAATTTTCCGGAAGTTCGCAACACTTTCAAGGATGCAGACAATGTCAAGGGATATGCGATTTTTGACTTTCGGAGAAACCGCTACAGTCTCGTCACCGTCGTTCACTATGCGAAAACAACGGATCAAAAGCCAACCCAAGGCCATGTTTACATTCGCTCTTTCCTGACGCATAAGGAATACGACAATCCCCGCAATTGGGACAGGAGATTTGGTACAAAATGACTACGGTCCTCGCAGACCCGGCAAGAATGATCGCGAATCCGAGTGCCCGACCACTGGCGAACATTTGGCGCTCGCGTATCGCCGTTAACGGGCTCGCCCCGTCTCGCTGTGAATCCACCGAACGCGGTACTGAATTATCTTTACGCTGTCTTGGAAGCTGAGGCTCGTCTAGCGGCAGCCGAACTTGGGCTCGATCCTGGATTGGGCATTTTGCACAAAGACACACCAAATCGTGACAGTCTAGCCTGCGATCTAATGGAGCCCGTCAGGCCCCTTGTGGATGCCTATCTGTTCGATTGGCTGGCTCGCGGTCCCGTTCGCAAGGAATGGTTCTTCGAACAGGTGAATGGGAATTGTCGGTTGATGGGATCTTTCGCAGGAGAGCTGGCGGAAACTGTGATGGTGTGGCGGAAGGCAGTCGCGCCATATGCGGAAGAGGCAGCTCGAATGTTCTGGCAAGGTAGACGTAAGAATCCCAGCCCTCTACCGACCAGATTGACACAGACGCACTGAAGTGAAGCCAAATCCGGCAACCTTGTAGTAAGCACTCCCCGCATTCCCCAGGTGAAAGCCCGGTGTCCGGTGTGTGGATCAGTTGTTACAGCTGGCTCCGTGTATTGCGCGAAATGCACCCCTGATGTGAATCGAGAGAATCTGTTGCGGCAAGCAAAGTTGGGGCAGATTGCGACGCATAGTGCCATAGCTGAAGCTCGAAGAGCCGCTACGTAGACGAAGCAAGCAGAAGCGCTCCGCAAGTGGAATCCCTCGGACCTCCCTAAATGGCTTGATGAGGATTTTTATCATCGAGAAATTCTTCCTAAATTATCAGCGTTCACGGTCAAGGCGATTCGAACGGCAGTTGACGTTTCGCACCCATACGCTACATTGATCAAACGAGGCGAACGAATTCCTCACCTTAGACACTGGGTTCAACTTGCGAAACTGACGGGCGTCGGGCCTAACTCATAACTTGCGTACAATACTTTACAGAAACAATACGTCTCGTATAGTATACGCACGTCAAGATCTTCTGATATTTCAAGAATCAGAAATGGATCGCCGTGCGCAACCATGCCTTTGCGTGTGCTCTTTCTGCGTTGTTTGCAATCTCGGTTTCAGGATGTAGTCCCGCCGCTCGCAGCGCAGTCTCAGCTGCCTCAGCTGGAGCCAGCGTTCCAGTGGCCACAACCAGCAAGATCATGCTTTTCGGTGGCTTAGACCACAAGACCTATTTGGGTTGCCTGAATTGCTCACAATACACTGTTGATTCGGTTTTCAATCAATACGGTCAGCACGGAAGTCGCTATGCCCTCGAAAGCATTTGGAATCACTATAGCGAGTATGGCTCGGCGTATTCCTCGTACGGAGCGTGTAACGCCTACGCTACCGATCCGCCAGTTATCGTCGATAATAGCGGCAATTATTATGGTCGTCTTACTGTCAACATGTACCACGCTGAAATAGGCGCTGGGCTTAAGTATTATTCGTGGCTTAAACAATCCGTCTGCGAATCGGAATGAAAGTCGTTGTTGGAGGTATTCCATGCATCTGAGAACGGTTTTGTTTGCCCTACTGTCGACATTAGTACCCTTCGCAACGATAGCTCAGGAACAGGGAGCTTCGGGGAACTACAACAGCTGTTTGCACGGGTACTATAGCTGCAATCCATCGCAGTTGACCGAGACTGAGCAAGTCGCAGTTCGACAAGCGGCTCACCAACGGAATTACAGCGGTTGTTTGCGCGGGTATTCCAGTTGCAACCCATCTCAGCTAAATGATTCCGAGAAGCCAGCCATTCGACAAGCGGCTCACCAACGGAATTACAGCGCTTGTTTGCGCGGGTATTCCAGCTGCAACCCATCTCAGCTAAACGATTCCGAGAAGCCAGCCATTCGACAAGCGGCTCACCAACGGAATTACAACAATTGCCTCCACGGATATGTCAGTTGCGATATATCCGCGTTGACCGAATCAGAAAAAACAACAATAGCCTCTAGGTCTACCTCGCACGCCGTTCCGCAATTACCACCACGCTACTACACCAACAAAGACGGACAGCGAGTGCAATCTCCAACGTATTATGACAAAGCTCCCGCAGGCGCGACTGCGCAATGTCGAGATGGAACGTATAGCTTCAGCCAACACCACCAGGGAACATGCTCACATCATGGTGGTGTCGCTCAGTGGCTCGATTAGAGGTGATGTGTCTTCGAGTAAAGAGCCAAAGAGTGCCTTTTTTGACAGTCTCTGAGCTAACGAAACAACTCGTTGTGAAATTTAAGGTACTCTCGGGAGGGCGCACAATCTGGCTCTCGCGGAAGTCTGATTGCTTTTCCATGAAGCTGATAGTAGTCCCTTCCATTTTCAAATTCTTCACGAATCCGCGAACTAAGAGACGCCAACTCCAGCGCGAAGAAGCCCAGCCCTGGAGTCGCAGTGCGAGACTACCCTCACGTGAGAAACGGTCCGTGCGTTTTCGAGGCGCTCACTTGGGTAACATGTTGACAACGTACTTAGGGGTGGATGTATGCTCGCGATACTAATTCAACCGTTGAATTGGTAAAAGTGGTCCAATTCTTAGGAGACCCGCCCCATGAGAGTGTTTCTTTCGTGCATCCTGACTATTGGCCTTTCCCCTGTACAGGTGCAACAAGCTCAAAGTTCGCCACAAACGCAATCCAACCAGAGCCAGGAGGTTGCGTCGGCCATTCCGAAACCGCCTCTTGCTTTTGGATTGGAAGACGGGACCCCAGTAAAACTTCGCATTAGCAGGACGGTATCCTCAGAGGATGCCCAGGTAGGCGATAACGTGGACTTTGAAGTGCTCGAAGACGTCATTTCTCACGATGTTGTCCTGATACCTCGGGGTGGACTCGCTATGGCAACGGTCACAGAGGCTCAAGCCAAAAGGAGAATGGGCCGAGCCGGAAAACTGAACATAAATATCGATTACGCCAAACTCGTAGACGGTGAAAAGGTCGCATTGAGGGCCGTCAAAGAGGTCAAAGGTGGAAGCCACGTCGGCGCGATGACGGGTGCGATCGTCGCTACCAGTATCGTGTTTTTCCCCGCGGCCCCTCTGTTTCTCTTGATGAAAGGGAAGGACATCATTATCCCCAAAGGGACAGAGATAACTGCCTACGTCAACGGTGACGTTCCTCTGGATCGCAAGAAATTTCAGCCGTCGGACGTTTCGGCAGGTGGTCCATCCAATGCTCCCGCCGTGACTCCTCCTACAGAGGGCATGGGTTCAACCATCGAACTTAAATCGAATCCCGATGGGGCGGAGATCAGCATCGATGGCAAATATGTCGGTAACGCGCCTACGACACTTCACCTTCCGGCTGGCGATCACAGCATTAAGTTCGAGTTACCGGGTTACAAACCTTGGGAACGAACGCTCACCATTACGCAGGGAGAAAGCACTGTAGTCACGGCGGGTCTTCAGAAGCAAGAACTACAACTACCGCAATAACGGAATTGGAGTCGCAGTGCGATACTGGTGAGTTAATCAAAACCAGACCTTCCGTCATGAATTGGCGGGTGGGTATCTTTGGTCTCCAAAGCGAAATGCCAACGGCGCCCGAAATCCCTTCTATGAATTCATGCGAGAAGTGGCACCCGGAGACTTGGTTTTCTCTTTTGTGGATACTCGGATCGCCGCAATCGGTATCGCCAAATCTTACAGTTGGGAATGCCCGAAACCATCCGAATTTGGGTCAGCGGGACAAAATTGGGAAAACGTCGGATGGCGAGTCAATGTTTCTTTTGTTCATCTTTTGAATAAAGTCCAACCGAAAGAGCATATGGAAGTTCTGAAAACGCTCCTGCCGGACCGTTATTCACCGCTTCAGGCAAACGGAAATGGTATCCAATCGATTTACCTCACCGAAATCTCGGAAGATTTCGCACGGGTTCTGAGCGGTTTGATCGGAGATGAAACGCGGAGAGTATTGCTGATGGCGGGGTCCGGGCAAGTTCTCGCAGATAGCACCGTTGCGACGAATGATGACATCGATCTCTGGGAGCGCAAGTTGGAAGACCAAATCGAAACTGACGTCGCAATAGCCGACACAGAGCGCGATGCGATTATTCGAGCGCGGCGTGGCCAAGGTGTTTTTAAACAACGTGTCATGGAAATCGAAACGCGTTGCAGAATCACTGGCGTTATCAATGTCACCCATCTCTTAGCTAGCCACTGTAAACCATGGCGAGATTCCTCGAATGAGGAACGCTTAAATGGGGAAAACGGTTTATTGTTGACGCCCAGCATCGACCACCTATTCGACCGCGGTTTTATTGGATTCGAGAATTCCGGAGATGTAATCATTTCGCCCGTAGCGCATAGACCTTCCTTAAAGAGAATGGGTGTCGAGACTGATCGAGTAATTAATGTCGGGCAGTTTACCGAGGGGCAGCGGCAGTTCCTCGACTACCACCGGCAAGCCGTGTTGCTGCGAATTGATCGATGAATTTGGTCCGTGTGCCAAAGTGCTTTTGGTTTTGTTGGATTTTTCGGAAAGCAAAATATCTCACAATTAGAGCAGGGTGCAAAAAAGGGCAGTTTTGCCTTCTCCTATCCCCTATCCCCTCAAATCCTGTAGTCTCGCCTTGACTCCTTGGAACGGCGGCGCGTAGCATGACTACCACACGCGCACGAAACTAAAGAGGAATCGTGCCCGACTCCCCACTCAGCCCTTTGCGCATGTCCATGACTTCGCTTCTTCCGAAGACGGTTTTGCCCACAGAACCACCTCCCCGATGGTTCTGGATCACCTCGCTCTCCCTACTCCTCCTTGGGATTGTCTTCTTCGCCTTATCCTTGGTTGTCGCCGAGCAGCAATCCCGGCTTTTTCTCGCCGTCATTCCATTCATTCTCGTCTGCACTCTCGCACTGCATGCCTACTACCTGCTGCACGCCGCCAGGGAACGCCACGTAAACGAAACCTCGTTACGCCAGGGCCAGGAACTTCTCCAAGAAGTCACGGACCATGTGCAAGAAGTGGTATGGATGCTGCGAGCGGACACCGACGAACTCATCTTAGTCAATAATGCCTACGAGGTCGTCACCGGCCACTCCCTCCAGGAGATCCGAGAGAACCCTTCTTCCTATAAAGATTTGATCCACCCGGAGGATCGCGCCCGATTCCTTGCGAAGCTCGAAGAGGCACGCCGCACCGGAAAGTTTGACGAAGAGTTCCGCATCACGCGCGCGGACGGAACTTCCCGCTGGATCTGGAGTAAGGGGACGCGGGCCGGTAGCACCAGCGAAACCCCTCCCCGTCTGGTCGGCATCGCCCAGGACATCACGGAGCGCAAGCAGGCTGAACTCGACGTCGCCCGGCACCTCGCTGCAGCCGAGGCCGCGCGCGCCGAAGCCGAGGCGTTGCGCCTCTCGACCCTTACGCTCACAAAGAACCTGAGCATGGACACCGTGCTCGATACGCTCATGGCTTCTTTGCTCGATGTTGTCCCTTACGAGACCGCCAGCGTGATCTTGACGGAAAACGACTGTCTCTATGTAGCGCGGACTTCCGCAAAGACCGTGCAAATGCTCGAGGGCCAGCGTCATACATTCCTCGAACGCGTCCGGGTAGCACGAAAGAGTGTCTTCGTTCCCGATACGGCAAAAGAACAGGGTTGGGAGGATATCGGCGTCCTCCAAAGTGTGCGCTCCTGGATCTGTGTCCCGCTCATCGCATCAACGGAACGTCCGTCGTCCGAACGCGTCTTGGGTCTGCTCTCGATTGGCCATTCGCATCCGGGAGCTCTTACCGCAGAACACTTTCGTATCGCGGAATCTCTGGCGATTTCAGCCGCCGTGGCCATCCAGAACGCGCGACTCTACGAGCGCGCGGAAATCTATGCCGCAGAACTCGAAGCCATGATTGGTAAGCAGGGGCAATGGCTGGCGCGAAAGGCAAAGGGCGACGCCTGATCGCCCCGTTCAACTGTCCTACTCCTCTTCCATCCCGAGTAGCGTCATTCCCGCGGCAGCGTTCACGTGGCCAAGCGCCGTTTCCATGTCCACGGAAAATTCCGTCATAATCGTCCGAACCGCCGCGCGCATCAATTCCTTGGTCCGTGCCCAAATGGCGTCTTCTCTTTTCTCTCGCGCAATCTCCGCTTGCGCCTCTTCTTCGCTGTCGAAGACGCCGACGGTATCCTCATCCGAGTCGATCGCCACGAATTTGTCGCCATGCCGCTCGATCCGGTATTCGAGTTTCGCTTCAGGAGTTGTCATAGGTCTGCCCTCCCGCCCCGAGGATACCAAAAGACTTACTAGTCTGGAACTGCAACATGCCGCGATCGCACTTCATAGCGCTCCGACCAGGACAAATTGATGGCCGGCTCCCTCTGGATTGTCTGTCTCTCTCGGGCGCTTGAGAGTTCTCCTGATGAGCCTTGCTCTCCGTATCTTCGGTGCGTGTCTCTTCGGGTGTCCCCGACTCTCACGGCTCGCTCGTTATGCTCCCACTCGCCCAGCTTCGGCCCGCGTGAAACAGTCGGCTTCTGCTTTTTCCCGTCGCCTTAGCCTTACCGGCCGATGCTTGCGCTCTTCCCAATCCATAGTTCCTGCGTTCCGTAGGCGATCCCTTTTTCCGCCGCTCCTTTTCCTGGGCACTGCTTCGGGCTAATTCCTGCGTCCGGCAGCTTCGCGGCTTCTGCTTTCCCGGTTCCGCCCTCAACACCATTGGGTTCCCTCCCATAAAGCAGCCGCTCGCTTTGGAAGCAGAAGCCCTCGCTTCTGTGTGCCCCAGGAAAATGGGGCAAAAAAAGGAGATAGTTCTCATGTCCTACTTGAACTCAGTAACGATCGTCGGATTTGTTGGGGCCGACCCCGAGCAGCGCCAGGCGCGGAACAACGGTTCAAAATTCACCGTTCTTTCCGTCGCCACGCAACGCTCCTGGAAAAACGCGGAAGACGAATGGGTCTCGAAAGTCGAGTGGCATCGCATCGTGATCTTTCGCCCTCGCCTGGCCGAGTCCGTTCTCAACGGCATCAAGAAAGGCGCGCATGTGCTCGTCGAGGGCGAACTCGTCAGCAGCACGTATGAGCGCCAGAACGGCAAGAGCAAGAAGTCGGCGACCAAGATCACCTCATGGTCCATTCGCGCCGATGTCGTGCGCAAGCTTGACCGTGGCGAACCGCAGCCGGAAGCGGCTGCCTCTGTCGCTGCGGGGCAAGCTCCTGAAACGTCGGACGAAATTCCGTACTAGCGGAACCGTCCAAAGGGCCTCCCGGCTTCGCCGGGGGGCCCTTTTTTTTTGCTCTCTGAGGCGCTACCTTGGCCGGGATCCCGGTCAAACTCCGAAACTGCAACACACGCGGCACCTTCCTACGCACGATGTGCACCCGCACGATGCGGTTCGCGGCGTCGCCGCGAAAGGTCCATACGGCAGAGCCTGTCCCCCGTTCTGTCACCGTACTCCCGAACGCTTGGAGACCGGTCATGAACGAGAGGCCCAGCTGCCGCTGCCCCCTTTGCGTGATCGAGCGGAAACTTCGCGCGGAGCTAGCCGACCCCGACCACCAGGAACGCCTGCGCATCCTTTTCCGCTCGGCCCCGCATCTCGCTAAGTTCCGAACCGTCGCCGAACTCCTTTCGCACTTGCAGTCGCTCGCGGGGAATTCCTCCGCCGACCTGCTTCTTGCGGAACTCCTCGAGGCACGGGGCCTGTTCCCCGGCACGATGGTCGACAGTCTCTTCGTGCTCTTGTTTCTCCCCGTGCTGCACTCGACCCTCCGCCGGGTGCGCCAACGCTATCCCACCCTCGCGCGGGAAGACGTTGCCCAACAGGCCCTTGGTTCGTTGTTCGAGTATCTCGCTTCCGGGCGTCTCGCCGCCCGCGACACCTATCTCGCGTATGCCATCGCCCGTAAATTGCGGCGGGCCACTTTCGAGTGGGCGGCCCGGGAATCCAAGTCTCCGCTTGAGGCGCCGCTGTCCGACGACCCTCGGGAAACGAACTCCTCCAAATCCGCCGAGGAATCCTTCGAACGTGCCTCCCTGCTGCGGCACTTTTTCGGCCGAGCCGTCGAAACCGGAGCGCTTACACCCGGCGAACTCGATCTCCTGATCCAGTTCAAACTCGAAGGGGGAGCCGAGAACGGCGCGTTCTCGAATGCCGAGCGCCAGCGACTCAAGCGGCTCCTCGCCAAACTCCGCAAACTGGCGGGCGGAGACCAGCCTCATGCGTGATGTCCCCTCGCTGGTTGTCGCTCTCCCCGTGCCCCACCCTTTTGGAAAACGTGTCGCAGCTATTTCGAACTTTATTTTCGCTTCCGCGCGACACGTTTTTCCCTCCGTCCGCTGATTAGGTATAGAGAGGGGGTTCACACGGAAGTTTCCGCACCAGCGGCCGAAACGCTCGTGACTCTTTCCCGCCGGTGCTTTCTTTCGGAACGGCCAGGGCCGCCATGCCGGGCTCCCGGCGGGATCGCTCGCGGCATCTGCGGAAGCCGGAGGAGCGGGGGAAACCGCGTCGGTCCCTGCCCCGTTTCGTCAGCACCGCGTGCCCCCCTCGGAATCGTGTGTTTTGAAATCCACTTGTGAGGCTCTATGAAAAATATCCGAAAGCTTCCTTTCCAAGAGGTCTCCCGGGCCGCGCTCATCGCGGGCATCGGTCTCTTCCTCGCCGCACCCGCTTTCGCTCAAGCGGGCGCCTCTCCTTGGGAAAACGCCGTCAACGTCCTCCAGACGGCGTTCACCAGCACCATCGCGCGCGGCCTCTCGCTCGTGGCCATCGTTGTTGCTGGCCTCACCTTCGCTTTCGGGGAGGGAGGCTCGAAACGGGTGTTGGCCGGCGTGCTTTTCGGCGTCGGCATGGCCATCGCCGCGGTGAATTTTCTGGCTTGGCTTTTTCCTGGCAGCTGAATCGCCCACGCCCGTGGAGAGAACGACATGCCCGAACTCAGGCGAATCAACCGAGTGCATCGATCGTTATCCCGGCCCCTCACCATCCTCGGGGCCGAGCGGAAACTCTTTTTCTTCGCGATGTGTCTGGGCGCCGCAACCTTCAACCTGCTCAGCAGCTTGCTCGGCGGATTGCTGATGTTCTTGATGCTCTATTTCCTGGCTCGCTGGGCCACCCAGACCGATCCGCAAATTTTGCGGTTTCTGCTCAGCGCCGCCAGGCTCCACGCTCAGTACGACCCTACGAAATTCACGCCGGTTGCGATCCGAAGGGATGGCCATGCTCAGGCTTAGCCGCATCTTCAAGAACTACGAGGAAACCGGCTCCCTTAGCGAGCAGATCAATCTCTACGGATTCATTGGTCCGCAGGTCTTTCTGACCAAAAGCGGCGAGGTCGGCGTCATCCTCGAAGTGCGCGGCGTCGATTACGAGTGTCTCGACGGGGCTTCCATCGACAGTCTCACCAAGCGGCTGGAATCCGCTTTGAAGCTGTTCGACGAGAACTTCCGCGTCTACCAATACCTCTTCAAGCGCAACAAGGAAACAATCCCGTACAAGCTCTATGCCAACCCGATCGTAGACACCGCAATCAAAAACCGAATCGCCTACCTTCAGAGCAAGGCCGATGCGCTCTTCTCGCTCTCCATCTACTACGTCGTGCTGTATCAGGGATTTCATGCCTCTCACAAGCTCGGTAACGCCCTTACCGAGGTTTCGAAGAATCCGCGGAAAGCCCTCGCCGATCTACGGGCGCACTTCTCCTCCGAGAAGCAGACCGTGGTTCTTGGGCGGCACGTCGGCAGGGCCGAGGTAATCCTGCTCCAGAAGGTCCGCAGCTTCCTCCTCCAGGTTAGTGACTTCCTTGCCGTTCGCCTGCTCGACAAACACGAGGGCTTCAGCGTTCTCAAGCGAACCCTCAATTTCCACCCCGACAAACTCGATCTCGCTAAACTCAAATACGACACCTTCCTCGACTATTACCTCCCCGAATCTGCGCTCGAATGCCACCGCGGCTATTTGCGCGTCGACGATTATTACGTCAGGGTACTGACGCTCAAGGAACCTTCGGCCCAGAGCTTCCCCCTCATTTTCAAACGTCTGCTCGAAGTCGAAGCGAACTATTACGTCGTTACGGAATGGAAGAAAGAAGATTCCGGCAAGATGCGCCGCATCATCCAGGCTAAGCGCCGCCACTTTCACAACACCAAGCGTTCCTTTGCGAGCCAAGTCAGCCTCAACGACGCTCTCACGCAAGACTTGCTCCTCGACGATTCCAAGGAATCGCAGGTCCGGGAGCTCGGCGACGGCATCAAGGAGATGGAACTGCACGGGAATTACTTCGGACAGTTTTCTCTCACCGTCGTGGTGTACGACTTGGATTTAGCCAAGGTCGACCGGGCATGCGCCGACTTCTACAAGGTGTTCAGCGTTCACGACGCCCAGCTGTATGAAGAAAAATACAATCTCCTGAACGCCTTTCTCGCGGTGGTTCCCGGCAATCACGCCCATAACTTGCGTTCCCTGTACCTGCTCAACACCAACTATGCGGATTTCTCCTTTCTCTTCACCCTCCACTGTGGCGAGCCTCAGAATCGCCATCTGAGGGCCGAATATCTTGCCGTCCTCGAGACCAACCACCACACCCCGTACTTCCTGAATCTCCATTACCGCGATGTCGCGCACTCCATGATCCTCGGCAGAACTGGCGCAGGGAAGTCCTTTCTAGCCAATTTCCTGATCACGAATCTTCAGAAATACGACCCGCACACCTTCATCTTCGATTTGGGCGGGAGCTTTGAAAGCCTCACGCAGCTTTTCGGCGGTTCGTATGTTCGCGTCGGACTGGAGTCCCAGGATTTCAAGATCAACCCGTTTTCCCTGCCGCCCACCAAGGAGAATCTCGATTTCCTGGCTTTGTTCCTGAAAGTTCTGATCCAGGGGCAGAGGCCGGGCGACCTCGACCCCGCCACCGAGCGCGAACTGTTCCACCAAGTGGAGAACCTTTACGAACTCGATCCGACGTTGCGCACCCTCAGCGTGCTCGCGAACACACTCGGGCACGACGTTGCCGGCCGGCTTTCGAAGTGGACTCGCGGCGGGCAGTTCGGCTTCCTGTTCGACAACACCGAGGACACCATCTCGTTCTCCCGTTTCCAGTGCTTCGACTTCCAGCGCATGAGCCGGTACCCGGACCTTCTGGAACCATTGCTGTTCTACATCCTGCATCGCGCGAATGGCGTCATCGCCGAACGCCAGATTTCGTCGGTGTTCAAGGCCTTCTTCATCGATGAAGCTTGGGTGTTCCTCAGAAACGCGCCTATCCAGCGCTACGTCGTCGAAGCCCTGAAAACCTGGCGGAAGCACAACGCCGCCATGATCCTCTCGACGCAATCGCTCGATGAACTGAAGCGCTCCGACATCCTCGATGTGGTGATCGAAAGCTGCGCCACCAAGATTTTCCTCGCGAACCCCGACATGGACCGCGACCTCTACCGCCGCCAGTTTCACTTGAATGAAACGGAAGTCGATTTGATTGCGGGCCTCGTCCCCAAGCAACAGTTCCTGATCAAAACGCCGGAGCTCGCCAAGGTCGCCAATCTTCACGTCGATCCGAAAAGCTATTGGCTCTACACGAACGACCCTTACGACAACAAGAAACGCAAGGAAGCCTTTGACGCCCATGGATTCGAAAAGGGCCTGGAAATCCTGGTGGGAGCGCAACCGTGATCTGTCCCGAGCTTCTCAAGCCGCAAGCCGTCGCTTGCAACGCTCTCTCTCCGTTTCTGCCATTGGCCATCGCGGCATTCACCACGGCATTCATTCTCGGTGTCCATTGGTTGGCCGACGTGTTCTTCCTTCGTGAACCGGTTTCGAGCAATACCAACCCATCCCCAAAAGGAGCGTCTCGATGAATCATCCTCGTATTCCCCGTCAGCGTAGTTTCCTGCTTTATTTCCTGGCCTTGTTGACACTGGCCGCTGTCGGTTTCGGCGCCTCGCCCGCGTGCCCCGCAACCGAAGCCACCGCGCGGGTCGTGAAGTATGCCAAGGAAGACATTGTTCCGGTCCATGCCAAGTTACGGTTTTCGACGCTCATCGTCCTGCCTGACGACGAGGAGATTCTTGATTTTACGACCGGCGATAAGGAATTTTGGATTATCAACGGAGCCCACAACCTCTGCTACGTCCATCCCGCGCAGGCCGGTATCCGCAGCAACCTCAACCTCATCACCGCCAGCGGCCATGTCTACTCCTTTTTGCTGACGGAGATCAGCGATCAGCCGAATGCCGAGCCCGATCTCAAACTCTTCATCGAACCCAAGGAAGGGTCGGCTGTTGCTCCGAACAGCGGGCTCCGCGGCTATGTCAGCGCAGGCGAAGCGCAAGCCTACAAGAAAGAACTCGACACGCTCCGCGCACAGACCACTGAACAGATACACGCGGCGCAAACGCAATCCTCCGAGCAAATCAATCGGTTCCGCTCCAGCTACGCCGCGAAGCTCAAGTTCGACTACCCGCTCGACGCGAAAGCCGCTCGCGAGCCCTTTCGCGTCTCCGTCATCTACCACGACGATGCCTTCACCTACATCCAGTGCGCTGCGCGGGAAAAGCCCACCCTCTACGAAATCAAGGACGGCAAACCGAACCTGATTTCTTTCCAGGTCGAAAACGGCGTGTATATCGCGCCCAAGATCATCGACAACGGCTACCTCGCCGTCGGCAAGAAAAAGCTGCCGTTCGCGCGGCGTCCGGCCGGGAACTAGAGAGGCCAGTCATGGACCAGCCGCCAGCGCCCGCTTCGCTCCAGGAGAAAGCACCGAAACCTCCCGGCCTTCTTCCCAAGAACGTTCAGTCCTGGCTTTTGATCGGGCTGGCGTTTCTCATGGTGGCCATCATGTGGCTGACCGGAGCCAAAAAGCCGCCTGCGCCCGCCAAAGCGGCTTCCTCCGTGACGCCCGGGCAGGCACCTCTGGAAGTCAACGAAGCCAAGATCGTTGAGATGCAGAACCGTATCCAGGACCTGCAGCGCCAGCAACTTCTCGCGCAAACCGCGCTTGCTCAGCAAACCCGTTCGTTCGGCGGCCCCGAGTCCGAATCGGGGCAGTCTCCCCAAGCGGCAGCGATTGGCGCCGCCGAACAGCGTCCGCCGGAGGACCCCATCGCCGCCGAGCGGAAACGACGTGCTTACGTTTCGTTGTTCTCGTCCAATGTTGCGCTGAGCTACCGGAAGCAACCTCCAACTCCAGCGGTTCCGGCAGCAGAAACGGTTTCCGCTCCCGCTCCGTTGCCGCCGCACCTGGACCTCGCGTCGTTCCCCCAAGCCCCCAAAGAAATCCAGCCCCCTTCGTTTCCCATTGGATCCACGCGCAAGGACCCTGCGGAAACGACGAATGACCGAAAGGAGGAACCCAAGAGCACTGCCGCCGTACCGGCCAATGCGGCGGCAGGAAAAACCTACGTACTTTTTGAAGGAACCATCCTTGAAACGGTTCTCATCAACAGGCTCGACGGGGGCTTTGCCGGCCCTGTCGAATGCCTGCTTTCCACCGACGTTTATTCCAACGACCGCCAGCACCTGCTCGTTCCCGCAGGCTCGAAACTGTTGGGCGAGACCCGGAAAGTGGACACCTTGGGTCAGACACGTCTGGCCGTTGTGTTCCACCGCCTACTCCTGCCCGACGGCTATTCCGTCAGTCTCGACGGATTCAAGGGACTCAACCAGATTGGCGACACCGGCCTGCGCGATCAAGTCAACAACCACTATCTGCGCATCTTCGGCGTCTCGCTGGCCATCGGCACGCTCGGAGCCGTCGCGGAAGGCGGGACCTCGGGCGCCCTCACCGCGAACGGTGGCGACCTCCTGCGCCAGGGCTTCGCGCAAAGCACCGCGCAGTCCTCGGCGCAAATCCTCGATAAGTTCCTGAACATCATGCCCACGGTGACCATTCGGGAAGGCCACCGCGTCAAAGTCTACCTCGCGGGCGATCTCGCCTTGCCCGATTACCTCAGTCACAAAATGCCTTCCGATCTCTGAAGGCCAGAAAGAAAGGATGAAAGTTCGATGAAGCGAAAAGCTGTCGTTTTTTTGCTCGTCGCGGCGCTCTGCGTCGGAACCGCTTCCGCGCAGTTGGGAAGCGGCATCGTCTACGACCCGACCAATTACCAGAACGCTGTGCTTCGCTACAAGCAGCTGCAGGAGCAATTTGTCCAACTGCAGAAAAGCTACGCGCAGATTACCAATCAACTGAACCTCGCCCTCGAGATGGCGCAGTTCATCAAGAATATGCCCGCCCGGTACCGGGCGCTGTTCTCCGAGTGGCGCAATGTGACCTCGCTCGACACCTTCGGCAATACCGCGTCGTGGGTCAGCGGCATCAACTCCGGCTTGCTACCCACAATCAATAGCGGCTACCAAAGGTCCACCCCGCAACTGCTCACCTATAGCCCGGATCATCTCTCGGGGATGGATCCATTCGAGATGGAACGCGTGCAGTCGCAATACGCGTCCGTCCAGCTTGTGGACGGTGCCAACCTCAACGCCATGGCCACCATCGGTTCCATTCGTGGCAGCGCGCAGAACATTCAAACGCAGATTGGCAACCTCGAACAGGATTCGTTCTCGGACGATTCCAGTCTCAACACCGAAGTCTCCGTATTGAACAAAATCAACGCCTCGGGAGTGCTGACCCTCCGCACCCTGCAGGATTCCAACAAGCTCCTGGCCTCGCTTCTCGAACAACAGACCATCCTCGCCAAGCAACAGCGCGAGGCCACCACCAACACCATCAACGCCGACATCGAGCGGCAGGCCACCATGGCCGGCAACATGACGCAGATGACCGGCACGCTTACCAATTCCCTTCAGACTTTCCGCATGCCGTAAGGCGCGCGGATACGGACGCCCGGGCGTCGCAGGAGCTGACGGCAGTGCAAACCGACTATCTGCAGTACATCTTCCAAGCCATCAACACCCTGCTTACCCAGAACCTCGGCTTCTTCGACGCCATGGGCCAGAATCTGTTTCGTTCCTTTGCCACCATCCTCATCGCCTGGTATGGAATCAAATCCGCTCTCTCCGCCGCCGGCGGCCGTCATTTTCTCCATTTCGACAACTTTGCGAGTTTGCTTCTGACCATCAGCTTTGGTTTCGCCATGGTCAATTACTACAGCGCTCCTATTCCGGCCGTAGGCACGAGCTTCCATAATCTTGTCACCAACGAGGCGCAGTTTCTGTCGAACCAGATCGATCAGGCCCAGCTGCAAAACGTGATTGCCGGTGTTGCGGATTTCGAATCCCGCATGGATTCCCCGACGTGGGGCGACATTTTGGGAACCGCCATCTATGTTCTGATCACCATCCTGCTGGCCACCGCGCAAGCCGTCGCCATCGTAGTGATCGCCTACGGATTCATCGCCACTGCCGTGTGCGTGCTCGTCGGGCCGGTTTTCGTACCCTTTTTTATTGTTCCCAAAATGGAGTGGCTGTTCTGGGGCTGGTTCCGCTGCTTCATCCAATATGCGTTCTACCAGGTCATCGCTGCGGCCGTCGTCTTTATTATCGGAAATCTCCTGCTCGGCGCGTTGCGCCTCCTGCCCCTTGGCACAATTTCGACCGTCCAACTCATCGCCTGGCTTCCGGTCCTCTTCATTACGCTTCTTGCCTCGATCTACACGCTCTTAAAAGTGCCGCAGCTTACCAACCACATCTTCAGCGGCACAGCCGGGGGAACCTCGGTCGGCATCATCGAAAGGGTCTTCGGATGAACCACGATCAGAGCTTCTACGACGCCAAACGCCTCTATCTCGAATCCTACGGGGATCCCATGGTGACTAATACCTATCTAAAGATTGCTCTCGTGCTCGTTTCCCTTGTGGCCCTGGGCCTGGCGCTGGTTGATTTGAAAACGATTCGCACCTTCCAAAACTTCCGTCCCTTGGTCATCCGCATTGACGACCTCGGGCGGGCCGAGGCCATCAACTACCACAACCTCGAATACAAACCTCAGGACGCCGAAGCGAAGTACTTTCTCTCGCAGTTCTGCACCCTCTATTACCGTCGCAATCGCTACACCATTCAGGATGATTTTTCGAAGTCTCTCTATTTCCTCGACGGCAAGCTGGCTAACGGCATTCTCGATGCCTACCGCAAAGACGACATCATCAAGAAATTCATCACCAACACCGCAGCTCCCGAGATCGATGTCGATGTGAAAAAAGTGGCGCTCGAAGAGATGCAGACTCCCCCGTTCCGCGCGCGCGTGGATTTCTACCTGGTCTACTACTCGCCCGCCGATCACAGCGAACTCAAGCGTGACCTGTACACGGCCAACTTTGTGTTTGTTTTCAAAAGCCAAGTACCCAACGAACTCATTCCGATCAATCCTCTGGGGCTGAGCGTCACCTATTTCCGCGAAGACGAGGCGTTCAAATGACGCGGCTCGATTGCTCGCTCGAAAGGAGGGTCGCGGGCGGACGCCTCGCATCCTCGGCCCAACCTCCGCGCGCCACGCTCAACCCAGCCCATCGTCCTTCGCTTCCACACGCGCCACAGCCCTTCCGATCGATTTCCTTCCTCGACAAACCAGGCGCGCTTCTGGAGGGCCTCCGGTGCTTACCGGCTTTCCGCCCGCTCCCGAAGGCACTGCGCGAACGAAGGAAAGGCCATCGGGTGTTCTCACCGGCGAGGAACCAGGCATGATTGCCAACGCCCTGTTCATCGCGACCGCCCTGCTTCTGGCACTGGGCTTCTGGCTTATGGGCGAACTGAAGTTCTTCGTCCCGTACAAAACCCTGCTGCTCCATGAATACGGAAAGACCATCCTTATCTATGCCGCCGTTCTGTTCTTGAACCTGTTCGCAGCCACGCTGGCCCTCATCCGCAAGTTCTTCCTCAAGGACACGGGACGCAAGCTCTTCCACGTCGACAAACAGCTTCATCTCGGGGAAACCGAAGTGCCGGCGCCCTGGTTTGAAGAGGAGACCGGCTGAAATGGCGCGTGGCCACGAACCCGGCGAGTCCATCGACCCGCGCGAGGTCTCTGAGGGGCGCGAAGCGAAAGCCCAACAACCTTTCCGCAAGGATCAGCCTCGCGACCAGACGCAGCAAGAGCGTGCGCAGGGATCGCGCTCGCAGGCGAGTCCCGAAGATGGGCGTTCCCCTGAGCCGCGCACGATCCACGAAATCCGTGGCCGTACCTATCGTCTGCGGACCTCGGAGATCGCAGCGATGGTGGAAGTCGGCAAGTTTCGCGCGATTGCCATGGAAGACCTGCGGGAGTTTGCCTATGGGGGCGACAACACCCGCATGAACCCCGATGTCGAAAACCTCATTCGCCAAGGCCTCGTCCAGATGAAGACCATTCCGCATGAGGAAAAAGGGTCACGGCAATTGCTCGCCCTCACCAAGCCCGGCCACCGTTTTCTCGCGGAACGCGGATTTGCCCCTAAAAATCAGGCCCTCTACCACGGGTTCACGAAACCGCGCGAAGCTCACCATGATGCGGACCTTTATCGCCTCTATCAGAAGGCGGCACAGAAGATCGAGCGCGCGGGCGGGCAAAACCTCCGCGTCGCCCTCGATTACGAGCTGAAAAAGCGGGTTTACCACGACCTCGCCAAACTCGGCCCCGATCGCGCTTCCACCGAGAGCAAACGCGCCGTCGCCGAACGGCATGGTCTGCAAGTCGTGCGCGGAAAGATCCCTCTTCCGGACGTCCGCATCGAGTACGACAGGCCTGACGGCGAGCGGGCCCGCGTGGACATCGAACTCGCCACCAGCCACTACCGTCTTCGGAATCTCCTGGAAAAGGTGCGCGCCGGATTTTCCATTTACGCGCATGCGAACGACGTGTCGAATCTCCGGCGCGTTCTGGATCAACGGGAGTTGACGGCGGAGATTCTGTCGCTATGAAGATGCCCCAGGAACACATCGAACGGATCGCCGCTCTCGGTTACACGGAAGCCGAAGCACGTTTTCTCTATGTGGTGGCGACGCACTCCGGCTACTTCACGATGCGTCAGTTCAACGCTTTTGCCGGTGTGAGCCGGGGAAAACGTTCCATGACCTTCGCTCAAAAGCTTCTGAAGCACGGACACGCCACGGTCCGCGACTACATGGGAACCGGCTGCGTCTTTCATCTCTTCTCCCGGCTGATTTACGGGGCGATTGAGAAGGACAACGTCCGCAATCGCCGGCGGCACTCCTTCGAATACATTCGCACTCGTCTCGTGCAGATGGATTTTCTCCTGGAGAATCCAGAGCATGATTTCTTGGAGACCGAAAACGAGAAGATCCGTCTGTTCTGCGAATCCCTCACCGTTCCAAAGGACGTTCTCCCCGCCAAGGTTTATGAAGGTGCCCCTGGCAGCGATCCCACCGTCCGCTATTTCGTGGACAAGTTCCCCCTGTTTCTTGCGCCTCCCGTCTCGACCGCCCCGCCTGTGGTCACCTTCGGTTACGTCGATTCCGGTGCCGGTGGCCTGCGGGGTTTCGTCGCGCATCTCGCCGCCTACCAGGGGCTTTTCCGCCATTTGAAGTCCTTTCGTGTGCTTTACATTGCTCCGCGCGCTAAGGAGTTCCTACGCGCCGAAGAAAGGTTCCGGTCAGCGATCAAGCAGCCGCTCGAATTCGATGTGTCCACGGAAATCCTGCGTTACTTCAACGTTCGCCGGAAGTGGGAGAACCACGAATACGTCGTGCCGGTGGCGGCCGACTTTGAGTTCTTGAACGAAGCACGGCGCCGGTTTCACGGGGAGCGCTATGAAGCTTTATACGCGGCCTGGATGGCAGGGGCCACTTCCGAGAGCGAGTTACGACTTGAATTTTCGCAACTGACTCCGGCGCGAACCGTCCTCTTCGACACCTATCTGGTCAGGAATGGCCACTCACCCATCGATGAAAGACTCCGAAAGCGGGTGAACGGCGCATGAAGGTTACGGTTCACGTGGCCGTTCACCGTTCCGTTCACCTCCGCGGTGAACGGAAGTTATGGAGAGCACTACGGTTGCGCATGGCGCGACTGTTGATTTTGGACCCCGGCAAAACACCGGACTGGGCTGGAGCGACCCCACCATCGTTGCCACGGAAACCGTGGCGGTCGCTCCAGCCCAGGGAACAGGGAAGTGCTCTGTTCCTCATGTGTTTTGCCCGTGTCCAATAAGGCCAAACGGAAGAATCGAGGAGGAGAACCCAATGTCGATCATTAACAAGCCGCCCGCAATGGTGAAGCGGGAATACGAACTGCAGGAACCCATTGCGCTCGCCGTCGAAAAGTACGCCACCTTTATACAGAGTACGCCCGATCACGTCGTCAACTCCGCGTTGAAGATGGTCATTTGGCGCGATGTGGAGTTCCGGCGCTGGCGGAAACAACAGCAGACCCCGGCAGAAAAAAAGGATGGCCAGTCTGCGCCGAAGGCGGCGCGTGCATGATCCAGCGCATTCTCCATGCAAGGCATTTCGTGGCCTGTTTGCTCGCGGCGGCGACGGGAATGGTGCTCTACTTCCGAGCGCCATTCCCCGCCTCCAATCTCTTCCTCGGCATAATGGCTCTGCGGGCACAGCCTGCGTTTTTCTTTTTCAAATACTCCTATACCCTCTTTCTCTACACCACGCCCTACATTGCGTATTCGATCGTCCTTTCTGGCGTGTACATTTTCGCCCTCAAGGCGGAGAGCAAGATTCGCGCAGGCCGACTGCCCCTCTATCCCGACCCCCGGAAGCGCACGGAGCTTGCGCTCGTGGTTGGCGAAGTCCACGAGCCCCGCAAGCAACTCCCTTCGGAAGCACCACATTGGTTGGTGATCCCGGAGCGAGGGCTTTTCACCGGCATTGCGATCGTGGGCGCGATTGGGTCCGGAAAAACGGCCTCAGCCATGTATCCGTTTGCCGAACAGATTTTAGCCTATCGCGCCGAAGATGCAGATCGGCGCATCGGCGGGCTCGTATTGGAGGTGAAAGGCGATTTCTGCGCAAAAGTACAGGACATTCTCACGCGGCACGGGCGCGCAGAAGACTACGTCGAAATCAGCCTCCAGTCCGAGTACCGCTACAACCCACTCCATAACGACCTCGATGCCTACGCGCTCGCCTATAACATTGCCTCGCTGCTGAACAATCTCTTCGGCCGGGGGAAGGAGCCTTTCTGGCAGCAGGCCTACACCAACCTGGTGAAGTTCATCATCCTCCTCCACAAGGTCGCCTTTGATTACGTCACACTGTTCGATGTCTACGAATGCGCGATCAACCCGGATCTGCTCGAAAGCCGAATCAAGGAAGCGCAGCGCCGCCTCGTCGAGGCCGATTCCGCCCTGCTCTGGGAAGAGGAGTACCTGAAGTACCCGCGCGAGCTCGACCCATTTCGCTTCCGGCTCGACACAGAATCCAATCGCTACCGCGCGCCCCTGACACCTGGCCTCCTTGCCGTGTTGAAAGAGAAACACATCCAATGGGAGGCGGAAAACGCCTCGCGGGACAACCCCGTTCCCGCCCAGAAGAAAGCGCAGCTCGAGGCCGTCGAGCGTTGGTTCTTTCACGATTGGAAAAGAATCGAGCCCAAGTTGCGCACCTCGATTGTCGAAGGCATCTCCGTCTTTCTTTCTCTTTTCGACGATAACCCGGATGTCAAACGTACATTCTGCCCGCCGGCGGAATGCTACGACCCGCAGGCCAATGCGGACTTCAAATTCGGGAGGCCACTGCCATCGCTTGCATGGCTGATCGAACGAGGGAGCCTCTGCTGTTTGAATTTCCCCGTGGCGATGAATGCCGGCCTCGCCAAGGCCCTCGGAGTCATGCTGAAGCTCGACTTCGAGCGGGCCGTGTTCAACCGCGTGCCTCTCATGGAGAAGGACCCGGAACGCTATTTCCGCCAGGTGCTGTTTCTCTGCGATGAGTACCACCACTTTGCCACGGTTGGAGAGAGCGAGCCCACGGGTGACGAACGGTTCCTGAGTCTCTCACGACAGCCCAAGTGTATTCCTATCGTCGCTACACAAAGCATCAGTTCTTTGAAGTCGGCGTTGCCGGGGGAATCGTGGCGCACCCTCCTGCAGACATTTCGCACCAAAATCTTCCTGTCCCTTTCGGACGACTTCTCCGCCCGCATCGCCAGCGAGTTATGCGGGCGAGAAGACAAATTGAAGGCCAGCTTCAACCTTTCGGAGAGTGGCCACGACGCCAACGTGAGTTTTCTCACCGGAAAGGCTCTCTCCCACAAAGCAAATATCACGGCCTCCAAAAGCTACAGCCCCCACCATGACTTGCGCTTCGACACCAAAACCTTCATGGAGCTGCGGAACGGCCAGTCGGTGACGGTCGCCTACGACGGCACGAATCCCTTGCCCCCGATGTTTTGTTACCTCAAACCCTACTACAACGACGTGAACAAATCCTATTTCCGCCAACTGGCGGATGGAGAACTCTGATGAATGGATTCGAAACCATCCTGCCCTTTCTGAAACCGATCGAGCACCTCATCCTCGACGACTCCATCAGCGAGGTCATGGTCAACGGACCCGAGCACATCTTTATTGAGAAGGCCGGATTCATCGAACCCGTTCAGGGTGTCAGCCTGGGCGAGAAGTCCTTGATGGTGGCGGTCAAGAATATCGCCCGGCGACTGGGCGACGACATCTCGGAATCGAAACCCATCCTCGATTCCAGGCTCCCCGATGGCAGCCGCGTTGCCGCGGTCATTCCGCCGTGCAGCGTTAATGGCGTAACTTTGACAATTCGAAAGTTCAATTCCCGCCACTTTGGGATCGAAGACCTCATTCAGGCCGGTACGCTCGAACGCTGGCTCGCCCACCAACTCGAAGGGTATATCCTCGCTCGCAAAAATCTCCTGATTGCGGGCTCAACGGGCTCGGGCAAGACCTCGATGCTCAATGTCTTGGGGAAATTCATTCCCGCCGATGAACGCATCGTTCTGATCGAGGACACCTCCGAAATCCACATGTGCCAGGACAATCTGGTCCGTTTCGAAGCCAGGCAACCGCAAAATGGGCTGCCCGCCATTACCATCCGGGACCTTCTCAAAGCCGCTCTTCGTCACCGGCCCGATCGTCTGATTCTCGGAGAAATTCGCGGGAGCGAGGCTTTCGATCTCCTCCAGCTTCTCAACACGGGACACTCCGGCAGTCTTTCCACGGTGCACGCCACTTCGGCCCAGCAGGCTCTGGCCCGATTCACAGCTTGCGTATTACAGAGCGGCGTGGACCTGCCTTACAGGGCCGTCAAGGCAAATGTCGGCGACTCCGTAAATGTGGTCGTGCATCTGGAGCGCCGCCCCGGCCGGCGTTTTGTTTCGGAAGTCGTCGAAATCCATGGCTACGATCCCGACCGCGATGAATACAACTACGGCTTCATCTTCGACAGCCACAAGGAGTTGCTATGAGCGCTGCAGAAAACCCGGGTGCATCGGTGCTGTCCCCTTCGGACTACATTCTCGATAGCTTCGAGCTGACCGACCGGATCGCCATGCTCGTACTGAACCGGAATTTTAGCGAAACCGTGCAGCGCATCACGAGCGCACGGAAAGCGGCAAGTCCGGAGTTTCAGGCATGGCTGCGCTACAAGAATGCGAATGGCTCCGACATTTATATAGGCATGAACCCTCTAAAACAGGATGCCTCGACCCGTACAAAGGAAGACATCGCATCGATCCGCCACGTTTACCTGGACCTTGATCACGGCGGGCCGGAAGCCCTCGCAGGCGTGGAGAACTCAAACACCGTTCCGAAGCCGAATTACATCCTTACGAGTTCGTCTGGGAAATTCCAAGTCGTGTGGAAGGTCGAGGGGATGAGTCTCGACGAGGCGGAAGGACTATTGCACGTCATGGCAAGCGAGTTCGGAGGAGATCCCGCGGCCACGGACGCAACCCGGGTCTTGCGTCTGCCGGGCTTTGCCAACAAGAAATATGAGACAGAGTTCTATGTCGAAGCCCGCCGCGAATCCACCGAGACCTACCATCTTCGCGATTTCAAGCTTCACATCGATTCCCAGGCCTCGCCGCGCCGGAATCACTATGCCCGCCCTAAATCAGCGCCTTCCCCGCGAGCCAATCTCAGCCAGTCGGAACACGACTGGGCCTTCGCAAAGCGCGCTCTCGCGCGGGGTGACGACCCCGAGCAGGTCATCCGCCAAATAGCGGAACATCGCGTCGCAGATAAATCGAATCCGGAATACTACGCCCGTCATACGGTCGAGAAAGCGATGGCCGAGCTCTCCACGGCGCAACCTCAATCCCGAACGAATTCCACCGAGGACGGCGAGAAGAACCAGGAACCCGGGCATTAGACCCTAGGAAATCCCACGAATCCATCCTCCACCACGCCGAGAACTAAGAATGGAAGACACCACGCCATTGATGCCGGGCTACTTGATTGGTACAGTCGCAGGAGCGACCCCAGAAAAGCGGGAAAGCAGAAAATGCATGAGCCGCCGATCTGGTCAAAGTGGTCATATCGAAAAAAGTGGAAACTGGTACGTCGTTCGGTTTTGGATGGACGTTCCGGGGCAAGAGAATCGAAAACACATGTGCGTGAGAGTCAGTCCAATTCACGGCCCAGGAAGCTTGACCAAACCCGAACGAGAAAGGAAGGCAAGGGAAATCATCGCCGCAAGCGGAGCCGATACACCGGAGTGCCTGGCCCATGCGCAAGGCATTTCGAGCGCTGTTACTTTTCGGCAGCAAGCGGCATGGTGGATCAATCACGTGCAACAACGTAAGCGCAAACCAATCGCTCCCGCTACCGCCGAATGGTGGCAAGGCTGCCTGGATGTATGGATTCTGCCGAACCTCGGCGATCTTCCCCTGTCATCGGTGGGGAACCTCGCTCTCAAGGGGCTCGTGGAAAAAATGGTCCAGGGGGGCCTCTCACCCAAGACGGTGAACTCCTACTCGCAGGTCGTGAAATCCGTCGTGGCATCTGCCGTGAACGAGGAAGGCGAACAGCTTTTCCCTCGCAAATGGAACTACGACTTCGTCGACATGCCGCTGGTAGACAGGAGCAAACAAAACACGCCGCACTTCACCAGCGAAATCATCGCCGGGATTCTCGCTCATACCAAAGGGTACAAACAGATGTTCTGTGCCCTGCTGGGTGGGACGGGACTCCGCGCCGGGGAAGCGATCGGGCTTGAGATCGACAAGCACATCTCAAAGGACTTCAGAACACTCCACATTCGCCAGAAAGTCCGGAGAACGAAGCTGGAGCACTTTCTCAAGACCGATGCCGGACAGAGAGACATTGATCTCTGCCCCAAGCTCGCGGCATTGCTCAAAACCTACATTGGAAAGCGTACCTCCGGCTTTCTCTTTCATAATCGGAAGGGGAACTTCCTCTCACAGACAAATTTCCTAAGGCGCGGCTTGCATCCCGCCTTGGTAAAGCTGAAGCAGCCGAAAGCAGGATTTCACGCATTCCGCCGCTACCGCCTAACGTGGCTCAGAAAGAATCGCGTCCATGCGGACTTGGAACGATTCTGGATGGGACATGAAAATGAGACTGTGGGAGACGACTACAGCAAAATGAAAGAGGATGTCGCATTCCGTCTCGAGCAAGCAGAACGGGTTGGCGTGGGTTTCGCTCTTCCGCCCAGGATCACCGAAGTTGTCCGTATTGTCCGTAAAAAAGAAGCAAAGTCAAAAGTTGCAAACGCAGCATAACTTGTTGAATCAAGAGGGGAAATATTGGTCGGGGCGAGTGGATTTGAACCACCGACCTCCTGGTCCCGAACCAGGCGCGCTAGCCAGGCTGCGCTACGCCCCGACAATCCGCGTGGGGAGAGAAATGGCCTCTCCCCACGCGGGATTTAAGAATAGCATAGGAATCGAACATGGGGCTACCGCGGCGTTCCGTTTCCGGTTGGCAACGGTTAGGATACCAGGTGTCGCCAGTCGACAACTGTTCAAAGGAAATTCGGCGGAAAGCATAACTCTCCGACGGGCAAATCTTCGCCCACGGCGCGGATCAGAAGCTGTAGCGCAGCATGAACTCCAGAACGCGCGGCCCATTCAGCGTGTGGGTGAATTTGCCGAAGCTGCCGGAAA